>Ga0137366_10000024_pt1 | contig 75468 bp, 61 predicted proteins | sample SagtaG_8_FD_104938 | JGI IMG/M metagenome (GOLD analysis project Ga0137366, IMG submission 104938) | Vadose zone soil microbial communities from Sagehorn Ranch, Mendocino, California, USA - Sage1_L_60_16 metaG | ecosystem: Environmental > Terrestrial > Soil > Vadose zone | place: USA...
CTGCCACGGCAACCGCGACAAACACCAGCGCTCCGATCCATGGCCCGTAGACCCAGCCCGGGGCCCAGCCGAAATCGAAACGCGCGCTCTCGTTCCGGGTTGAGCCGCGCGCGAAGTGAGCGGCAATTCTGTGGCCTCCTATCATGTAGAGCGAGGCGAAGAGCACAAGGGCGCCCACGACGTGAAATAGTGCGAACAACACAATTACGCTCGAGACCGCCTTGAGTGACGGAACATAAATCATGAGGGCTGCGCCCGCCGCTATGCCGAAGACCCCGACCAGCCACATATGGCTGTGCCTGCGTTCAACTTTGTGATTGGCGTTCATTTCACTTCTCCTTGACAGCACTAGCTGCATATGCTGAACATAGTGTTCGGGAGAGCAAGCGGGAAGAACAAAGCAAGCGAGATTGTTCGTTCCTGAACAATCGGGCCGAAATTGTCAGGTATCACATGCCAAGGGCGCAGGTTGATAAGCGAACATTAAGAACGCAAGAGGCACTGCGTGATGCTTTACTCGAATTGATCATCGAGCGCGGCTATGAGAAATCGAGCGTGCAGGACATTCTGGACCGTGCATGCATCGGGCGCGCCACGTTCTACACGCATTACCGCAACAAAGAGGACCTATTGAAAAGGTCACTCGACGTGCTGCATGAGCACCTCATCGGAGAATGGAAATGCTCTGCCAAGGATGGAGCACAGACGGAACGGTCGCTTGGGTTTAGTCTCACATTCTTCCGCCATGTTGACGGACATCGCAAACTCTATCGTGCGATCGTAGGACGCGAGAGTGGAGCGATCGTCGACCGCCAGATGCGGCGTCTCCTGTTCGATCTCGTGAAGCTGGAAATCTCGGATCAGGGGCGGAAAGGTCGGAACGACCTTCGAGCTGACATGGCTGCGCAGTACGTCGTCGGCGCGCTGATGTCGACGGTGACTTGGTGGCTCGACCACAACACTCCTTTTTCCCCAGAGCAGATTGACAATCTCTTTCGACAGATGACTCTCCCCGCACTTCAGTCCTTTCGCGGCAGCCATGTGCCGTGACAACGCAGTGAATGATCACACCCTCTTGATCTAATGGCTATTCCTGGGGATCGTTTCCCGACGCCAGCCAGAATTGACATGTCACCCTGTAGTGACATACTATGTCACCTAACGGTGACATCGGCAAAGGAAGGACACTTACATGGCAGGTAAACTCCGCACTTCTCTAATGGCTGCAGTCGTGGCGATGACATTTTCAACCTCTTTCTCGTTGGCGCAAATCTCCTCAGCGGTATCGAAGGACGAGACTGCGGCCTCCCCATCCTGGAAGTTCGGGAGCGAGATCGATGCGCTTCCCTTTGTGATGAGCGGCTACTATGCTTCTGGCTTTGTCGCACGCGATGCTTGGCGATTTCGCGGCGTGGCCGCGCGGAGTCAAGCGCCCAGCTTTCTTGTGACCGACGGATTCGAGAAAAAGAGGACGGATGCCTATGCCCTTCTGGTCGACCGGTTTGTGGGGCGGAAGAGGAACGGCCTTCAAGGTCTTTGGATCGGAGGTGGTGCCGAATTGTGGCGCAGCCGCATCCGCCAAGATGGCACAACGGACTTCACGCGCTACAACAACACAGTCATCACGGCGGGCGGTGGTTATGTTTGGAAGCTCTCCAATCACTTTTATGTCAATCCCTGGAGCGCCGTGCACGCTGTGGTGGGTGGAGACCGCAGGATCAATGTCTCCGGCAAGAACTGCGAACAGCCACGGTTTACGCCCGAGCTTTCGGTAAAATTCGGCATCGTCTTTTAATGCTGAGCCCAGGAACTTCCCCGGAACCCTTATGCCGAGAAACAGTCAGCAGACTCGCAAGAAGATCATCGCCGCAGTAGGCAGGCTGCTTTCGCGGTCGGGATTCCGCAACCTCGGGGTAAACGCAATCGCACGCGAAGCGGGAGTGGACAAGGTCCTCATCTATCGCTATTTCGGGGGCATCCAGGAGTTGCTGCGGGCCTATGCGGAAGAAGGAGATTTCTGGCCCACCGCGGAGGAACTCCTTGCCGGGTTCCGTGGTCAACTGCCCCCCAGTAATGCGGATTTGGCGGCCAAGCTGCTGATCGAATTCGGTCGGGCCCTCCGTCGTCGCCCGATCACCCAGGAAATCATGAGGTGGGAGCTGCTGGAAAGAAATGAACTCACCGACGCTCTGGCACACTACCGGGAAGAACAGGGGATGAAACTAATCCGCATGATCCGAAACGCGCGAGGAGTGGATCTCCAGGCGCTGGGCAGCCTACTTTCGGCGGGTCAGACTTATTTGATCCTCCGATCGAAGACGGCCGCGGTGTACAACGGTCTTGAGTTAGATAGCGACCGCGAGTGGAAGCGCATCGAGAAAAACATTCGACATCTCGTCCGGCTGGCATTCGCTCACGCGCCACGGTCTGAAGCAACCAACGCCCCTCCGCTCAAGAGAGTCGCAACACCGAAGGGCACGTAAACCGCTGGATGAGATGGTGGCGCCGTCAGCGGGACCTGTGGTGGGATGCAACCGCCAAGAACGCCATTGCCTACCGCAATGACCACAGGTTTCCTGTGGTTATAATGCGCTCATGGCAGCCTACTACTTGGTCGACGTTCGCGAAGTCAAAGATGCCGCAACCATGGAAGAATATAAAACTCGAGTCACGCCGGTGGTGGAGAAGTTTGGTGGCCGTTATGTTGTGATCGGCGGGCCCTGCGAGGTTGTCGAGGGCTCCTACCAGCCCGTCTTCCCCGTGATGATCCAGTTTCCCACTATCGACGACGCGCACCGCTGGTACGACTCGGAAGAGTATCGAGAACTGAAGCGGCTACGTTTGGCTGCGACGATCTCGAATGCTATGTTCATGGCGGGAGTCTAAACGAAGACCCCCGAATAGTTATCCGAGCATTCGGAACGTGGGGACACCTTCTTCTGGGCAATGGCGGGCAATCTACATGATCCCGTGTCATTCGCGCGATCATTGTGGCAATTCGAGTCGCGTCGCTCCCAGCAATTCTTCGGAACTAATTCAGTTGAACTCAATCCAAGGAGCCTGCCTGCGGTGTTCGATCCGGTCAAGGTCACGACAGAGTTGCTTGATGCGACTGAATCGTTCAAGACACTCTTGCAGTTCGGGCTCTGATAGCGAACCTACGCGACCGAACGTCTTGATTTGTATGCATATGAGCTCGTCGATCTCATTCTGAATCGCATGCACCATGGCTGGATACCCACCAAGCCTATTCTGCTACACGACTCCACGCAAGGCATCGTGTGACCGGGATGTTTCAGATACTCCGCGACATTACGTCGATTGAAATCTCTCGAGTATTCAGTACGCTAGATGTTGGTTGAGTCGTGCGCCTTGGTCGGAACGTGCAGACCCCCGGTGCCGAAGGTCATGTGTTCGCAGTTCGACGCATTTCACGCAACGACACATAAAATGTTGGTTAACTCAAATTCAGCCCGCACGGAAGGAAAAATTACCCGCGTTGATTCTGTTGGATTTAGGTGATCGCGGGTGAATGGCTACGTCACAATATTACGTCACAAAATCCAATGACTCAAAAGGCATCTTCTCGGGGCTGCACGGTGTAGCCAATCGCGGCATATCCTTTCAGCCGTCGCTCGTACATCCGCGCCAGCATCGGAACGTACGAATCCACATAGTCGTAGACTTGAACAACATGCTTGTTGTCATGAAGCCGATGCAGTCGCCCGACATATTGCTGGAGAGTTCCTTTCCAAGAAATTGGCATAGCCAGAAAAAGAGTATCCAGCCTGGCATCGTCAAACCCTTCGCCGATATAGCTCCCGGTCGCAAGAATAACCCGCTGGTCTCCAAAGGGTACAACGGCCAGAGCGTCGGCTGTGCTCTGGCGTTGCTTCTTGCTCATGCCACCCTTTAGGACAAACAAGTTTTTCACCACTGAGGCAAGTTTCTCTGAAAAGTACCTCAGGTGTTCGGTTCGTGCCGTCAGAAGCAGGGGAGATCGCCCCGCCTCTAAGGAGCGAAGCAGATCAGCGGTAATCAGTTCATTGCGAGAGCGGTCATCAACCAGGCCAGCGTATATGTCCTGAATCGTCACATCCGAATTCTCAGGCGGCATCTGGAACTCAGTCACGCGAGGAATTACCCTGTGTTCAAACGGATTTGTCTCCGTCATCTTGCGGGCGCTGAGGTTGAATCGGATTGGCCCACACTGCATGTAGATAATGGGATGGTGGCCGTCCTTCCGTGTGGGAGTTGCTGTCAAACCCACAACATACCTGGCCTTCACTTGCCTCATTACCTGCTCAAATGTAAATGCGGAAATGTGATGGCATTCATCCACAATGAGTTGGCCGTACTCTGCCACATAGTCTTTGACGATTTCTTTTCTGTGCAAACTTTGAATAACCGCGACATCCACGCAGCCTGTCCGGTTTGTCTTTCCGCCACCGATTTCCCCAAGTGATTTGGCGGGAAGCTGCAGGAACATTGCTAAGCGTTCACGCCACTGGTCCATTAGCTGCTGGCGGTGTACCAAAACTAAGGAATTCACTTTGCGTGCGGCGATAAGCCATGCGGCAACAGCAGTCTTGCCGAAGGCCGTGGGAGCGCACAAGATTCCTTCATCGTGAACAACTATGTTTGCAACAGCTTCCTCTTGGAGCGGTCGAAGCTGACCGTGGAAGTCCACTTCGATCGGGGTACCGGCGAAACGCTCATCCTGAATCAGCGGCTTAATTCGGTGCGCTTTCCAATAAGGCCAGCAGATCAGAGAAACAGCCACGAGGCAGGGCAATGTGATTAGCGAGGTCTTCTCCGCAGGCTATCACGCGTGGCTTGTCAAAGGTTGAAAGGCGCATCGCCTGAGCTTTATAAAATTCGGGGTTTTGAAACGCCGCGAGGCGAAGCAACCGGTTTTGCATCGCGGAAGGCAGGTCCTTCTTCTCCACATAGAGAAGATTCGCGCGAACAAGTTGAACTCTTTCCGGGAGCGGCTCTTTGATGGGCCGCTCAAGCCGGTTGCGCGAGGGCGGCAGAGTCCAGGGGTCTTGGTCGTTGTCGTCTTCGGAAATGCTGATTCTTACTCCTATCAAATCACCTGCGCGTTGGGCCTGCACAACAAGCGCTTCAGCAGCGTGAGCAGACATACGTTCAATCATCGCGAGGAACTGCCATTGATCTGCATATGGCCGACAGGAGGAATCTATGAACACACTGTTGCCCGACTGGCGCGGCATCTTTTGCAACGGCAGAGCAATGAGATTGCCGAAACCCCCTTTCGGCATAGTGTCCTGGTTCGGGAAAAATCTATCGTAGGAGTCAAGTCCGACTTGGTGCCGGCACTCCATCGTTCGGGTAAGAATGGCGCATCCTAGCTTTCGCGCCGTTACCGCTGGGATTGCTCGATCAAAAAAGATCCAAACATGACCGCCATTGCCGGATCGAGAACGCTCTAAGGTGGCGGGCACATCGAGTTCCTGGCAAGTACCGAGAAATGCGGCGGCGTCCTCCTGCCATGTCTTCTTGTCAAAATCGACCGCCAGAAACCAGCATGTCTCGTCTGGCAAAAGCGGATAAGCGCCGACGGTAAGTTCGCCTGCCAAGTGTTGACGAACTACCTCGTCGGTTAAAGGATGAAAGGTCCGTGTTTTACGGTCGACTTTCTTGCGGTCTTCGGGTCTGCTCGCATAGTAAGCCTTCCAGTCGCGATCTGCCTTTGGCATGTATCCAGCCCGACCATCGGGGTTCTCCCATCGAACCGCATAGACATCTTCCCGGCCACGGAAGAGGCTTCTAAACAGAGCAATTTTAGCCTTCGAGTCGGAAACATGGCTGACAGCATCGATTATTTTTCCTACCCTTTGGACCAGCGTAGGCCCCTGACTCTGGATCGCAGGAATTGGGATGCCGTGCTCTGTCAGAAGCTGCCGCAGGCGGCTGTTTTCCTCCCGTAAACGATCACATTCGACTTGCGCGGATTGAAGCTCTCTTTGAAATTCTTTGCCGGGCATAGCAGCACAGTCATCCTACCAATCCGTGGGCTATTTTGGGCGACCTAGGCGGGCGATTCAGTCCATAACATCCGGGCCCGCCCTCCTTAAACAGTGCTTGCTTTTTATCCAATAACCATCTAATATTTAGATGGTTAATCAACATGCAAAGCCTTACACTCAAACTCAAGCAGGCGAGCGCCGTACTAGGAGTGCCTCCAAAAGACCTGCAAAACCTGGTTCAACTGGGGGTCATCCGGCCTGCACGCCGCAATAGTGTGTGCTGGTTTGACACGAATCTCCTGTTAGAAGCGAAAGTGGCTTTTTATCTCAAGGAAACCCTCGGCAGTTCGAGCGATCTCCTGGCCAAATTCACAGAGGCGTTTTCGAAGAATTTTGGCAAGGCAAGCTTGGGCGAATTGGGGGACATTTGCCTTCGCTCTCGTCCGGTCAACGGCACAGATGCCGTAGAAATCAAGATCCCGGTTCGCTCGTTGGCTCAGGAACTAGAAGAACAGATTCCTCTTGCCTCGGCCTACAAGGACCTTCCCAAGGGGCGAAAGAGAGCTGGGTGGAGGAAGGATTTCTTGCGGAGCGTCCAGAAGGCCGCCGCTGATCTGGGCAACATCTCAGAGGAAGAGATTCTAAAAACCGTTCGTGAGTACCGCTCGGGACGAAAGAAGCTGCCGGAGATCACCGTCGTTGCCCGCACAAAAAAGAAAACGGCCTAGGGGCGTTGTCGATACGTCCGTCCTCGTAGCAGGGATCGCAGGACTCAAGTCAACGGAGATCGCTCCCGAGAATCCAAGCGCCAATCTGCTCCGGGACTGGGTCGAAGGGGATACGTTTGTCTGGCTGGTGAGTGATGAGATTCTTCTGGAATACAAGCGAGTCTTGGGAAGGCTGGGCGTCCGGCGTCCACTGATCGGGAAGATAATCAATCTGCTGCGAGAGGGGGCCGACCTTGTTCCTGCCTCCGCTCTGCCAAACATCTCTCCCGATCCGGGAGATGATCCCTTCTGTGCATGTGCCGAGACTGGCCAAGCCGATTTCATCGTGACGCTGAATCCGAAGGATTTCCCGCAAGCACTCTTGTCGGCTCACGTTATCAAACCAGGTGATCGCATACCAACAACGGCCCGCCGGAAACAACCCCGCCGATCCTAGGAAAGCCGTGGCGCAGCCTTTTGATTCATGACTCCGAGGAGGATGCTAGTTTCCATCGTCGGCACTTGCGACCAATTCCTCAGCTTCTCGGACTCCCACGTTTCTTAGTCTTAGATTTCCGTGGTCGTCATCTACCACATTGCGTATCCGGTTTACTGCCATCTCCGCGTTGGAGCGCTTGTAGCCGTGGCGCGTGACCAAATCCGCTAAGGCATCTTCCGACATTCGCTTCGGGTACATGTGCCACAGAATGAGCAGCGCCGCTTCACGGGCACTATTTGCGATGTCAACGTATACGCGACCGTCAATCTCCTCCATGAAGGGATACTTGCGCTTTACGACCCCGTCGACGACGGCTTTGGCCTCCGCAAGATCGAGTCCTTTCTGGGAATAGCGCACCATTTCTCCAAGAATCCATGAGCAGGCTGCCATGACCGCACTAGCGTCCATTTCGTTGGCTTCAACTTCGTCGGCGTCGTGGCGGGCCCCACGGTTGCTTGCGATCTCATACACGAATCGGCAGGTACGGGGAATCGTGAGACGCAGCGAATCACGCAAAGCAGTTTTTCCGGCAAGTTGATCGATTGTGCTTCCTGCCTTGAAATCCTTGCCTTTGGGTACGACCTCACCCGCATGTTGCCAAAGGGCCTTCAGAATCGCTTCAACAAACCTGCCGGCCTTCGTGATTGAATCTTCCCACTCGCGCTTCTGATAATCTTCAACCATACCCTGAAAGTGACGCACCGCAGATTCCAAGTGCTTAGCTCCGAACTGGTCCCTCAGCATCGCCTCAATGTTTTTTCTAGGCACTGAATATGCCTCTCCAGCCCGGTAAGAGCACCTACATTCCACGCGTCGGCGAATCAACCCACTCGTGCTCTTTGGCCCTGGTCGGGTGCGCCCGGTTTAGCTTGCCGTCGAGAAGGGGCTTCATTTTGTTCCACTCCTTCTCGATATCGGCGATTGGTACCTGCTTGCGCGTCTGCCCCTTGCTTAAGTATGCGACCAACAACGCAAACCTCTGCGGGCCACCCATTCCACAGCCGTGCTTTTTTACAAACGCCCTAATTGGTGAAGAGAAATTAACCGAGGACCTGGTACGGGGCTTCACGCCAGAAACGCTTTTCACGCGTGTCCGTGCGGGTTTCGCTGAGGCTACCGATTCAAGCTCGGTTTCGCCCTCAAAAGTATTGCCGTCCTGACATGCTTGCCCGCGGGTCTGAGACGAGCTCTCTCGGTGGGTCTTCTCTCAGGCGGCTACAGCCATGCCGAATTGGAGCAAGCCGGTGCCTTTCGCGTCTATGCAGATCCATTTGTCGCGTAGTTTCTATTAGCTACGAGTAAATGCGGTGCCGTCACGGCAGAGGCAGCCGTTTGAACCCACCATCTCCACCCACGATTCTCGCGTCACTCACGACTTCTCAAGTACTTAGGCGGCCACCTGAAGTCACTTAAGTTGTTTAAAACACAGCATAACGTAGCACTGAAAAGGCTGGCGTCGGCGGTTCAACTCCGTCCCTGGCCACCATATTTTCAATCACTTAGAAGCCTCGCTGCTGGTCACTTGGTCACAATTCAATTCACTAAACGGCTGAGTCGGAGGGCTTTCTTTGTGTCCGACAGTCAGCCGACCTTAGTTGCGGCCTGGTGCGTCGGCCTGCCGTCTTGATCGCAATTACTACCGGCACCCTGAGTATGCCGTTTGCACGGAAACGAGTATGCCGTTTGCACGGAAACGCGAATGCAGAAGGGGCTGAGGTACAGAAACCACCCATTCACCCTTTGTTTTGGGAAGAATTCGGGATGTGGTGTTGCGCCCCCGAGCCCGAAAACGATGGGCCAGACTCGATATGCTATCCGTTTTGGTGAATTTTGCGCGTGTGGACTTTTGGCATTGGAGCTGATGCAATTTAGATCACCATGTGGCTTAAGCAAAAAACTACACCCCATTAACAAAGTACGAGCTTCTCGGGACGGCCATGAATTTCACGAGGCCTGGGCTGCGCGCAAAGCTCTCCAATTGGTGATCCCAATCGACGGGTTAATTGGAATCGCTGTTGAGGGGCTAGCACCTGCAGATCAATAAAACGTTTCATCAGAGACGGTGGAAATCGCAGACCTAGTCCTCTACTACGGCAAGGGTCCGACATTTGATGCAGCGGATTCAGTTGTCGAAAGTGATAGCTGACTGGTCTGTTGCACGGGATGCTTTTGCAAGGGCACGTCTCGGTGCTATGAGAGAACTACTCAGGGACAAAGCTGGGTTGGCAGGAGAAGGACAGAATCTCGTAACTCGCACCGATGTACTAGACGTTTTAGATCTACAAAGCCCTGATGATTTGTTCCCTTGTCCCGTGTCCGGTACGATCTGTCACCTATCTGCCGGGTCCTTCATTCTGTCCCTTAGCAACTTTTCTTACCCGGAACGGCTTACCGGCGCGCGCAGCCTGCGGCTGCAAGGATTGAATGAGAGATTGGAAGTCCGAGGGAAGTTGGGCCTCCACGGAAACGGTCTTTCCGGTGCGCGGATGAATGAATTGCAGGCGGGCTGCATGCAGCGCCACGCGATCGATCCGCGATTCTGACGCTTCCTTCTTGTGATATTTCCGGTCGCCGACAACGGGGTGCCCCAGCGCCGAAAACTGCACGCGAATCTGATTCTGCAATCCCGTCACCAGCGTCGCTCGCACCAGGGTTGCGTCGCGTAGAGAGCGTTCGACCCGATAGCGAAGTTCGGCGCGGGTAGCTTTGCGATCTCTCTCCGTGCTCAATATTTGAAACTGACCTTCGCGGCGGAAGTAGTGGACCAGCGTTCCCTCTTTCACGGCGAGATGTCCGCGTACCATTGCCAGGTACTCTCGCAGCGGGGTATGGGAGAGAAACTGGCGAATGAGCGCCGCGCGGTCCATTTGAGTCTTGGCAAACAGCAGCACCCCGGACGTAAAACGGTCGATGCGGTGGACCACGTAAGCATGTTGTCTTTGCGGCTTCAGGTCTGCGATCAGCAGGGACAATGCCGAAGGAGTATCGGAACCTTCCACGGGCACAGCCAGGAGTCCCGGAGGTTTATTGATGGCAAGAACGGCGTCGTCCTGATAGAGCACGGCAACTTCGCGGGAAAAGCGGGGCAGCCGCGGTTCCCTTCCCGGCCGTCGCTGACTGCCTTTGCGTGGAGGCTTCACACTGAGCTTGGTTTTACGGGATCGCGAGTGAGCGTGCCATCCACCGTCCGCCAAATATTTCTGGGGTTGGCGCTTTGCAGCTCTAACGGCAGCGCTTCATTCGGAAGACTCTGGTAGCACACCGGACGCAGGAAGCGCAGGATGGCCGCAGTCCCAACCGAAGTGTACTTGGAATCTGCTGTCGCCGGGTAAGGCCCGCCGTGGTGCATGGCGGAACTGACTTCCACTCCGGTGGGGAAGCCATTGAAGACCAGGCGTCCGGCCTTTTGCTCCAGCACCGCGACCAACTGGCGGTGGTTTTTTAGATCCTCGGGGGTTCCGTGGATCGTCGCCGTAAGCGTTCCAGGCATGGATTGCGCGACTTCCAGCAACTGCTCTTCCGATTTGCCTTTGACCACAATCGCGCTGGGACCGAATACCTCCCGCGACAGGGATTCGTTGGCGAGCCAGGTGGCGGCGTCGGTTTCAAACAAGACGGGGCCGGCTTCAGTTTTTCCCACATCGGCGGGTTGAGATGCCGGTTTGGCCTCCACGCCTTTCACTTCACCGACCCGCCTCAACCCCTGGTCGTAGCCTTTCAACACATTGGGATGGACCATCGTAGCCGGTGCGGATTGGGAAAATGTTTCCGACAATTTGTTACGGAATGACTGAAAGACGGGATCGTCCACTCCAAAGACCAAGCCAGGGCAGGTGCAGAACTGGCCCACGCCCAAATTGATGGAGTTCACCAATCCCTGCGCTATCGCGTCGCCGCGCTCCCGCAGCGCGCCGGGCAGCACAAATAGCGGATTCACGCTGCCCATTTCTACGTACGCGGGGATCGGCTCTGCGCGCTGCATGGCGGCGTCAAAAATGGCGCGCCCTGCTCGCTCGGATCCGGTGAAGGCCACCGCCTTCGCGCTGGGATGAGTGACCATGGCGATGCTGACCGAAGGATCGACTCCATGAATCAGAGAAAATGTTCCTTCGGGCAAGCCGGATTTTTGGCCCGCGCGCACAATGGCGCCCGCCACCAACTCCGACGTGCCAGGGTGCGCAGGATGTCCTTTGACGACGACCGGACATTTCGCCGCCAACGCAGATGCGGTGTCTCCTCCTGCGACTGAAAATGCCAGGGGGAAATTGCTGGCTCCGAACACGACGACCGGCCCCATGGGAATCAGCATTCGTCTTATGTCGGGACGCGCTAAGGGCTTGCGATCGGGTAGGGCCGGATCAATACGGGCATCGACGAACGAACCTTCTTTCACCAGGTTGGCGAACATGCGCAGTTGGCCGGTCGTACGGCCTCGTTCTCCAGTTAAACGCGCGGGCGATAAACCCGCTTCGATTCCCGCTTGTTGGATCAATTCATCACCCAGCGCTTCAATCTCACTGGCGATGGCTTCCAGAAATCCTGCAATGGTCTCTGCGCTGGCCTCGCGCAGGATGGGAAACGCGTCAGCGGCGAGGGAAAGCGCGCGGTCGACTTCTTCGGTCGTCCCCTGGTGAAAAGCGGTGTCCAGTTGTTTTCCCGCGCGTGGATCAAAGCCGTAAAAAGTCTTTGCTCCGGCCGCGGACAATTCGCTGCCGATAAAGTTTTTTCCGTGCAAACCCATAGCCATGTTTTCGATTATCCGACGAAATTAGTCAAGGTGCCGATGCCATCAATGCTGATCCGGATTTCATCTCCCAGGTTGAGGGTAAACGAATCCGGAGGAACGATGCCGGTGCCCGTGAGCAGGAAGCATCCGTTGGGAAAGACATTGTCACGATATAGATACTCGACCAGCTCCGCGGGATTCCGCTTCATGTTGGCCAGGGTGGTGGAATCGGCAAAAACAGTTTGGCCGGAGCGCAGGATGTCTAACTGAATTCTGGTGGATGACGGCAACGGGCTCGACGTAATCAGTACCCCTGGGCCGAGCGCGCAGCTGCGGTGATAAACCTTGGCCTGCGGCAGGTACAGCGGGTTTTCGCCTTCAATGTCGCGCGAGCTCATGTCATTACCGACGGTGTAACCGAGGATCTTTCCGCCGGGGCTAACCAACAGCGTGAGTTCCGGCTCGGGGACCGACCATTTCGCATCCTTGCGGATCGCGACCTCTGCCCGATGGCCGACCACGCGGCTCGGAGTAGCCTTGAAGAAAAGTTCGGGCCGCTCGGCATTGTAGACGCGGTCGTAGAAATCACCGCCGCCTGCGGATTTGGCCTCTTCCATGCGAGCCGCTCGGCTCCGCAGGTAGGTAACCCCCGCCGCCCAGACTTCCTGCGTGCCGATGGGAGGAAGCATAGCGAGCCCATCTCCAGCCAGCTTGGTCGCGTGGCCGAGTTCGGCGGTCAGGTACGGCTCCAGGTCCTCGCGAACTGCGAGCTGGTCCCAGGAATCGCCAATGGAATAATAGTGGAGGTCTTGTTCGACCACACAGCCGCTGGTTGTCAGAAAGAGTTTCATCGATTTAGATCAAGCGAAAAGACTACTTGGCAGGAGCGGTTTCGTGCAATAGCATTTTGCTGGAGCCAAGGTTAAACTCAAGACGTTGCGTAGACGGGCCTTGCCCCTCAGACGGGACAAGTCCCCTTCTCACACTCCGAAAAGACAGGATTCCTCCCAGGACATGGATCAGTACGCTGTTTGTCAACGCTGGTCTCTCTCTTCGAAAGTCGCGGTCGTTTTCATCCTTTATCTGTCAGCTTTGGCTCCGGTGGCATTTCCTCTGGGCCAGCCTGGCTATGTCGAAAACGCATCCCACGCTGGCAGTTTCACGATCGCCAAGCCGGGCGCAGTGGCTTCGCTTTACGTGGATTCGGACGATTACGCCGGGGTGATCCGCGCGGCCGGAGACCTGCAAGCTGATATTCACCGCGTAACCGGGCTGACTCCGGCGATCCTCCATGAGCTTAAAGATAGCGGCCCTGGAGTCATTTTGATCGGTACCCTGGGCAAGAGCCGCGTGATCGACGGACTGGTGCGCGCCAATAAGATCAATGTGGCCGCCATCTCCGGCAAGTGGGAGTCATTTTTCGTTCAGGTCGTGACCAAGCCCTGGCCGGGGGTTTCCAGTGCATTGGTGATCGCGGGCAGTGATAAGCGCGGCACGATTTATGGCATCTACGATCTCTCCGAGCAGATCGGCGTCTCCCCCTGGTATTGGTGGGCTGACGTTCCGGTGCAACATAAGGATGCCCTGTGCGTGAAAGCCGGAAAATTCGTCAGCGGACCACCGGCGGTGAAATATCGCGGGATTTTTCTGAATGATGAAGCTCCCGCGCTCAGCGGCTGGGTAAAAGAGAAATTCGGCAACTACAACCATGAGTTTTACACAAAAGTCTTCGAGCTTTTGCTTCGCCTGAAGGGCAATTATCTTTGGCCCGCCATGTGGGACAACGCCTTCAATGAAGATGACCCGCTCAATCCTAAGCTGGCCGACGAGTGGGGCATCGTCATGGGCACATCGCACCACGAGCCGATGCTGCGGGCGCAACAGGAATGGAAGCGACACGGCGAGGGTCCATGGGACTACTCAAAGAACGCCGACGTACTCCAGAAGTTTTGGACTGAAGGCGTTGAGCGCAATAAGAATTACGAGAGCATTATTACTTTGGCGATGCGTGGCGACGGCGATATGCCAATGTCGGCGAGCGCCAACACTGACCTTCTGGAAAAAATTGTTGCCGACCAGCGCAAGATCATTGCCGAGCATGTGAACTCTGACTTGAGCAAAGTCCCGCAGGATTGGGCGCTGTACAAGGAAGTGCAGGAATATTACGAAAAGGGGATGCGTGTTCCCGACGATGTCACCCTGCTGTGGTGCGATGACAACTGGGGCAACATCCGGCGTCTGCCCACAGCCGAGGAGCGAAAGCGCGGTGGGGGCGCAGGGATTTATTACCACTTTGATTATGTCGGCGATCCGCGCTCCTATAAGTGGCTGAATACCAATCCCATCGCCAAGGTCTGGGAGCAGATGAACCTGGCTTACCGCTATGATGCCACTCGGATTTGGATCGTGAACGTGGGCGACCTGAAGCCGATGGAGTTCCCCATCGAGTTCTTCCTGACCATGGCCTGGAACCCGGAGAAGTGGCCAAAGGAAAGAATGAGCGAATTTCCCAAGTTGTGGGCCACGCGGGAGTTTGGCCCCAAGTACGCGGCGGACATCGCCGATATTGTCTCGAAATACACAAAATACAATGGCCGGCGCAAGCCAGAACTTTTGGAGCCAGGCACTTACAGCCTTGTGAATGATGAGGAAGCCGACCGCGTGGAGGCGGATTGGAAGGCCATCACCGAGAAGGCCGAGCGGATTTATGCACTGCTGCCTGAAGAGTCGCGGGACGCGTTTTTCCAGTTGGTGCTCTATCCCACCAAAGCCTCGGCCCAGGTTACAGAACTATACATTGCCACCGGGAAGAACCAGCTTTATGTCAGTCAGAAGCGCGCCAGCGCCAATGTGGTCGCGCAACAGGCGACCGCGCTTTACCAGGCGGATGCGGCTCTGGCGGCGGAATACAACCACAAGCTCGGCCGGGGAAAATGGGATCACATGATGGACCAACCTCACATTGGCTATGCCGGCTGGCATGATCCGCCGGAGAACGTCATGCCGAAGGTCACCGAGGTTGAAGTACCGGCCGAAGCCCAGATGGGAGTGACCGTGGAAGGGAGCGCGTCCGCATGGCCCGGGGCCGAGGGCGTCCCCGAACTTCAGAGGTTCGATGGGTTCAAACGGCAGAAGCAATTCATTGATGTGTTTAATCGTGGCCGCGCGCCGTTTCCGTTTGCCGCTACTGCCAGCGTTCCCTGGATCACGTTAAGCCCGGACCACGGAATTATCAGCAAGGAGCGGCGCGTGCTCGTCAGCATCGATTGGCAAAAGGCTCCCAAGGGAACTGGTGAGGGCGAGGTGAAGATCAAAGGCGCCGGCCAGGAGATTGCCGTCAAGGTTCAAGCGCTCAATCCTTCGGCTCCGGCGAGAGACGCTCTGAAAGGGTTTGCCGAGTCTTCGGGATACGTCTCGATGGAAGCTGAACACTACACTCGCAAGGTGGATGCAGGGTCAGTGCGCTGGGACAAAATCCCAGACTATGGGCGCACGTTATCCGCCATGACAATCTTTCCCGTCACAGCCGCGAGCGTTATCCCGCCTCAGGATTCTCCCTGCCTGGAATATCAGATGTATTTGTTTGACCAAGGCGCGGTTTCGGTGGATACCATCGTCTCTCCTACCCTAAACTTCGTGCCAGGGCGCGGACTGCGCTATGCCATTGCGTTTGACGATCAGCCTGCCCAGGTGGTCGATATTCTCGCTCGGAATTCCTTGAACGACTGGAGAGAGTCGGTGAAGGATAGCGTGCGGATCAGCAAATCTAAGCACCGCCTGGACAAACCGGGTTACCACACATTGAAGTTCTGGATGGTGGACCCCGGAGTCGTGCTGGAGAAGCTGGTGGTGGATTTGGGCGGAGTGAAACCCAGCTATTTAGGCCCGCCTGAGAGCTACCGCAGCAACGGCCCGGTAGCGACACGGCGCAGACGCTAAGCGATCGCTATGTCATTTCTACGAATGGGAGGCCGCTAAACCTTCTCTCCTGTTTGCCGATAAAGTCTGGGGGCTATTGCCTGTAAGGCAGACTTATCCGATGGCGGCACACTTCATCATTTTGGGCGCGTTCGCTCTCCTTGCAACGGCAGGCCTTGTCTGGATGACCTCGCAGAACAGAAAGCTAAGGGCGGCCAACCAGAGGTTGTGCCGGGATACCCAGCTGTTCACGGCGCTGCTGGAAAGGACGACCGACTCCATCTACTTCAAGGACGTTGACAGCCGGTTCATTTGCTGCAGCCGGGTGTTGCTGACCCGGTTTGGTTTGACCGACGCGGCCACCATCGTCCGCAAAACAGACCATGATTTTTTTACCGCTGAGCATGCCGACTCCGCCCTGTTCGACGAGCAGGAAGTCATGCGCACGGGAGTGGCCGTCAGCAAGGAGGAGAAAGAAACCTGGCCCGACGGCAGCGAGACCTGGGCATCGACGACCAAGATGCAACTGCGCGATGCTGCGGGGAGCACCATCGGGACCTTCGGCATCTCACGAAATATCACCGCGCGCAAGAAGGCCGAACAGGCGCTGCAGGCGGCCAAGGAAGCGGCGGAAGCGGCGAACCGGGCCAAGAGTGAATTCCTCGCCAATATGAGCCACGAAATACGCACGCCGCTGAATGGCGTGATCGGCATGACCGAATTAGCTTTGGACACCGAGCTTACGGCCGAGCAGCGGGAACTGCTGTCTGCGGCGCACGAGTCGGCAGAAATACTACTCACGCTCTTAAGCGATATTCTCGATCTCTCCAAGATGGAATCAGGCAATCTGGAATTGGAAAATGTGGAATTCAATTTGCGAGAGATGATTGCCTCCTGCGTGCAGATTTTTTCTCTGCGGGCACGCCAAAAACAACTTGCGTTCGTCGATGAATTCTCCAATCAGTGTCCTCAATTCATCGAAGGCGATCCGACCCGTATACGGCAGATATTGTTCAATTTCCTGGGCAACGCCATCAAGTTCACCAAAAGAGGCAAAGTGACCCTTCAAGTCTCCCCGGTAGAACTGGAAAAAGGGCGGTTCCTGCAATTTTCCGTTTCCGATACAGGGATTGGAATCCCCAGAGAGAAGCATGACATGATTTTCGGCGCATTCACTCAGGCCGACACCTCAACCACCCGGCAGTATGGTGGAACCGGGCTGGGGCTGGCCATTTCCAAACGATTGGCTGAACTCATGCATGGCACGATTCATTTGCAGAGTGCGGTGGGCATGGGAACCACGTTTTACCTATCGATCCCTCTGGTGGTGCCGGGGAAAGTTTCACTCCCCAAGATGATAGCCAGGAGTGCGAGTAGTGTTTAGCTTTGCCGTGCTTTATTCTTAAGCTTTGCCGTAAATTCTCGCGGTAAGGCGGATGCCATCACCATCTCATTCGAATCAGTTCTGGAAAGTCCCGACAGCACACTCCATAAGATTTCCACCCATGCCCCGGGCCCTCCGGGAAAATTGCCCATCACGCCTGACATGCTGCTCAACCAGCCTTCGGGAAACCTGTTTGGACTGAGCCTGAACGTCGGCATGGGATGGGCCGCGGACAAGCTGTCCGGCCTGGATGTCCTCATCCTCAGCACCCACGGAGGGTTGCGGGCTGAGGATGGCTCTCCCATTGCCTTGGGGTTTCACACCGGGCATTGGGAGGTTGGATTGCTTGTCGCGGAAGCAGCGAAGGAGTTGAAAGCGCTGGGCGCGGTCCCCTTCAGCGGCGCGGTAACCGATCCGTGTGATGGGCGCACCCAGGGGACGACCGGCATGTTCGATTCGCTACCCTATCGCAACGACGCCGCGATTGTGTTCCGGCGTTTGATTCGCTCGCTGCCTACTCGCAAAGCCGTGGTGGGAGTGGCAACCTGCGATAAGGGATTGCCGGCGATGATGATGGCCCTGGCCGCGACCTCCGATGTGCCAACCGCGCTGGTGCCCGGAGGAGTGACGCTGTTGCCCGAAGAAGGCGAGGATGCGGGCAAAGTGCAGTCGCTGGGCGCGCGCTATGCGCATCAGCAGATTACGCTCGACTACGCAGCCGAAGTCGGATGCCGCACCTGCGCCAGTCCCGGAGGCGGCTGCCAGTTCCTGGGTACAGCCGCGACTTCGCAAGTCGTGGGCGAAGCCCTGGGGCTCTCGTTGCCACACACGGCGCTGGCTCCTTCCGGGCAGCTGGTCTGGCTGGATGCGGCGAAACGTTCCGCCAAAGCGGTGTTGCGGCAGCTGGAGTTGGGGTTTACGACCCGGGATGTGCTGAGCGAAGGTTCCTTGCGCAATGCCATGGTGACGCACGCTGCTTTTGGTGGTTCCACCAACTTGCTGATGCATGTCCCGGCCATCGCTCACGCCGCGAAGTTGCGCCGGCCGACTGCCGCGGACTGGGCTGAGGTTAACCGGCAGGTTCCCCGCCTGGTAGACGCACTACCCAACGGGCCAAAATACTTCGCCACGGTTCAAGTATTTCTTGCCGGCGGCGTGCCGGAAGTAATGCTGCACCTGCGCCGCGCGGGCTTGCTCGATACCAGTGTAAGGACCGTTTCCGGGGAGAAACTGGATGCTTGTCTCGACTGGTGGCAGGACAGCCGGCGGCGGCATGAACTGCGCTCGATTCTAAAGAAGCTCGACGGGATTGACCCGGATGAGGTCATCATGGCGCCCGACCGCGCCAAGTCCTGCGGACTTACCTCCACGGTATGTTTTCCGGTGGGAAACCTTGCTCCCGAGGGTTCCGTCATCAAAAGTACGGCGATTGATCCCACCGTGGTAGACGCTGACGGCGTCTACCGCAAGCGCGGACCCGCCAAGGTATTTGTTCACGAACGCGACTGCATTCGCGCCATTAAGGACGGCAGCATCCATGAGGGCGACATCATTGTCCTGATCTGCGGCGGCCCCATGGGGACGGGCATGATGGAGATTTATCAAGTCACCGCGGCGCTGAAGCATCTCCCCTTTGGCAAACACGTGGCGGTAATTACCGACGCCCGCTTCAGCGGAGTCTCGACTGGAGCGTGCATCGGGCACGTTTCTCCCGAGGCTCTGGCGGGTGGGGCGGTGGGCAAAATCGTCGACGGCGACTTGATTCAGATCATGGTTGACCGCGTGAAACTGGAAGCCACGGTGGATTTTGTAGGGGAGAAGGGCGAAGTCTTTGGGGCGCAGGAAGGGACAATGCGTCTGGCGAAACGCCCGCTGCGTAAGGACCTGGCTCCAGATGCGCAATTGCCCGATGACACCAGGCTCTGGGCAGCGCTCATCCAAAAAAGCGGCGGGGTGTGGGCGGGTTGCGTGTATGACGTGGACACGCTGGTCAACGCGCTGACCGAGTAACGGGGAGCGACGCGCCCGCAGGAGTTACGTCCTCACATCCTTGGGCGCGGTGATCTGGATCAAAGACCGGCTCCCCACTCGCAAAAACTCCAGTTCGCGCGCGGCCAGCAGCGCATTGACGGCTTCCCGGATCCGCGAGCGTGGAACAAAGTTGCCGAGAAAGTTTTCAATTTCCTGCTGGTCGGCCGCGATGACGCAATCCAGATATTTGGACAGGAGCGCGGAAAGCGCCTCGGCGACCGACAGTTCCACTCCCGCGCGCACCGCATCCGGCGCCCAGCGATAGAGCACGTCCCAGACCGAGCCTTCGCTGGGCTTGTAGTCTACGCGGGTGATGCGCAGCCTCGACCCCAGTTCGCCGAGAGCTTTGTCCAATCCAGCGGTCGACACGCCGCCACCCAGGGTTTCCACGAGCTTCTGTTTAGAAATGGGACCACCGCGCTGGATGGCGGCGAAGGTGTCGCAGGCCAGTTGAGAGAACTCAGCCCGCGGCCCGGCCTTGGGCGGTTGCTTGGGGTTGCGCTCGCCGACCAGCGCGTAGAAATAGGGAAAAACCGAGGCGGTGATCAGAAAAGTGCTGTCGTCGAACAGCGTGGCTTCATAGGCATAATGTTCCCGCAATACGCGGACCATCATGTCTGTTGCCTGTTGTGCGCGAGAATCGGAGAAGGCTTTTTGTGGAGTGGGCAGGCTGACGTCGGTTCCGCACCAGGCTCCGAGAAAACTTGGGACCAGCGACGGTGGGCGCGTGGGGTACAACAGGCAGAATCCGACCAGTTCAAGGAAGGCCCGCGCATCTTCGATGGTATGGATGGGCTTGCCATTCAAGCGCCATTTTTCGCGGCGCAACTCCTCCAGTTCGTACTCTGTCATGCTAGAAGAGTAAACCAGTTCGCTCGTCTCCGCGATCTCAGCGGGGTGTTCTCTCCGGTCTCAGCGGTTCAAGGTTGTTGATCCGTCTGCTTAAAACCCAAATCTCAAAACGCAGAGGCCGCAGAAGAAAACCCGCGGAGATCGCAGAGAAGGGTCAGGAAAGATCAAGTGGCGATCCGCGGGCTTATAAGGGTCTTACAGAAGAACTCCATTTCGAGCGGATTTGTGGAAGGGCACGAGTTTCACTCGTGCCGTTTCGTGATCGATATTGACCTACGCGCCCATGGGGCGAACTCGCCATCAGGCGTCCGGGGTACTGGTAGTTGCGCCTAACCGGCGTCAAATCACAATTTCCCTCTTGGCGGCACGAGTGGAACCCGTGCCCTTCCACGATTGCGCTAAAAACAGAGTTTTTTCCGCAGCCTGCTAAGCTGCAAGCTAAGAGCTGAAAGCTAGATTCTCTTAAACGCCTTCTGAATGTCCTTCATGGAGTATCGCAGAACTACGGGACGTCCATGGGGACAGGTCATAGGGCAGGCGGTTTTGGCGAGTTCCTGGAGCAGCCATTCCATTTTGTTTTGTTCGAGCGGCATGTTGACCTTTATGGCGGCGTGGCAGGCGATGGTGGCGGCAATGCGAGTGCGGATCTTTTCCAGGTTGAGCGACTGCTCTTCCCGGGCAAACTGGTCGAGCAGTTCGTGCAGCATGGATTCGATTTGCGGCGCGTCTACGCCAGCGGGCGCTACTTTGATGGCGATGCTGCGCGCGCCAAAGGGTTCGGCCTCGAATCCGTTCTGATTCAGCTCTTCGGAGATTTCGGTGAAGACCGCTTGCTGGGCCGGGGTCAGCTCGATCAGCAGCGGCATCAGCAAGCGCTGGCTTTCCACTTTCTGCGCCGCGCGTTGCTTGAGCACTTGCTCAAACAACACGCGCTCGTGAGCCACGTGCTGGTCGATAATCCACAGGCCTTCCGGATTCACCGCGAGTATGAACGATTCACGAATCTGCCCCAGCGGCTTGAGCGAAGACAGCGCAGGCGCCAGGTCAGTGGAGGCCGTCTCCTCCGCAATCGGGGGAGCACAGCGGTCTCCGGGAACATATTGTTCGGGCAATCGTGCCACCGCCAATGCAGCGTTGGCTTCAACCGCGATGCTTTCCCCGGCAAACTGCAAGCGCTCGGTTTGCGGCGGAAGAGCGGGCGGCTGCAATTCGAACCCGGGAGGCAGGTTGGCGGCGCGCCAGGCGGAAATATCAACCATGGAAGCGCGCGCTCCGGGAGTCAAGGATGGACTTGCCGTTGGCTGGGCTTTGATTTCCGCGATGAATTGCGGAACGGGCCGCGCCTTCATCAGCGCGGCGCGGATCGACTCACGCACAAAATCATGGGTAACGGTCTGCTGCCGGAAGCGGACTTCGGTTTTGGAGGGGTGAACGTTGACATCCACTTCTCCGCCGGGTAACTCGATGAACAGCAATACCACAGGGAAGACCGTAGGCGGCAAAATGTTGCGGTAGGCCTCGAGAATGGCGTGTTGGACGAGGCGGTCGCGGATCAACCGTCCATTCACGAAAATATAGATCGAGTTGCGGTTGAGCTTCTGAATCTCGGGTTTGGAAACGAAGCCGTGCATCCGCAACTCGCCCGGATCGGCGGAGCGATGGAGGTCCGCATCTTCTTCGACCTTGCGCCACGGCGGAGGTTGCGGCAATCCAATCCGCTCCAGTGGCTGCATGGCGGCGACGGGGATCAACTGATCAAGCACCTCTTTGCCGAAGACCTGGTAAACGCGCTCGCTGTGCCCCACGACCGGAGACGCCACCAGCACGGCATTGGTTGCGGAGTGTAGTTCAAAGTGCTTGTCGGGGTGGGCTAGTGCATAGTGCGTGACCAGAGAAGCGATATGCGAGAGCTCGGTCGATTCAGCTTTCAGGAATTTCTTGCGCGCGGGGATATTGAAAAACAGGTCGTGGACAGTGATCGACGTGCCCCCTGGCAAACCCGCCTCTTCCACTTTGTAAATCTTGCCGCCGTTGATCTCGATCACAGTGCCGGAGGCGTCTTCCGGAGCGCGGGTTTCCAGGCGCAGGCGGCTTACCGACGCGATCGATGGCAAGGCCTCTCCGCGAAAGCCCAGAGTGGCCACGTGGAGCAGGTCTTCGGCATTCTTTATTTTCGAGGTTGCGTGGCGCTCGAAGGCCAGCAGAGCGTCATCCCGCACCATGCCGCATCCGTTGTCGGTGATCTGAATCAGCTTCTTGCCGCCGGCTTCGATGTTGATGCGTATGCGGGTCGAGCCCGCGTCGATGGAGTTTTCCAGCAGCTCTTTGACCACAGAGGCGGGCCGCTCGACGACCTCGCCCGCGGCGATCTTGTTGGCGACGTTTTCTGAAAGTACGTGAATGCGGCCCATGAGCCTTGATCGGTTCCCGGTTGCCAGTTCTCAGAGAGTTTCGCAGATGAAGTGGCGGAAGGCAAAGCACGGCATGGCTGATCCCTTGTGGATTACCCTTGGGTACTTTCGTACTATCCCTCCGGTGGCCCTCGGGCACCTCGTTTGCCTGGGTACAAAGCCTCTAGACTAATGCCAGGAGACTGTTAGCGTGCCCACGATTGATGAAGAACTTACCCTGCTCGACGCGCATATGCGGCGGTTGAAGATCGAGTATGAGATTTTCTTCAGCAATCCTACGAAGAAACCGCCTACCGACCTCGAGTGGAAAGTTTTGGCCTTGTTAAGAAAGTTCAGCGACGGCGGGCGCATGAGCTTCTCGCAACGCTTCCGCTACAACGAAATCGCACAACGCTACGCAATCTATAGCGACCTCTGGCGAAAGAAGGGGCGTATACGCGAGGAAGGCTATCGTCGCCCACAGGATGCGTTGCTTTCGGTGCAAGGAGTACGTGAAACCGAGCACGAACCCGAGCATAAAGCTTATGGCATAGGCCACTCCACGGCGGGAAGCGGTTCGACAGCGTCCGCGGCGGCGGCAGCCCCGGCACTGGAGAAAAAACCGTTTACCGTGGAATGCAGCGATGCAAGGGCAGAACGCGACCACGTGGAACAACTCTACAAAGCATTGTCCGAAGCCAAGCTGAAAGCCGGGAAAAGCGTCGGCGACCTGGACAGCTTCAGCAACTTCGTGCAGAAAAAGACCGACCAGATCCGCAAACAATACGGCTGCCAGGCTGTGGAGTTCAGCGTCGATATCGCGGATGGCGATGTGAAACTAAAAGCCAAAGCGAAGACCTAAGCTTTCACCATTTCCGCGGTGGATGTCGTCCCTAGCACGAATCCCAGCCCGCAGAGTGGGCCGAGAACCTCGCTGAGGCGACAGAGAAAACCTTTCCTTGATCGGATCATCCCAAGATGCGATCATTCAAATCTTCCTGAGTCAGGTTTCCTATGTTTATTTCCGTGACCCGTCTACGGGTTCGCCGATGGATTGATCTTCCACCGTTCCTGTGGTGGACGCGGTCTGCGCAAAGCCAGGTCCTGAAAGCCCCAGGTTTTGTTGGCGGCAGGCTGCTGGTGGACCGGCATCGTACCTTTTGGACGCTTACTGCATGGGAGAACGAGCGAGCCATGAAGGCCTATCGCGGCTCCGGCGCACACAGCCAGGTGATGCCGAAGCTGATGAGATGGTGTGACGAAGCTGCCTACACCCACTGGGAGGCGGCGGATTCCCAGGTCCCATCGTGGCCGGAGGCGTACCAGCAACTGTTGCGATCGGCACGGCTGTCACGGGTGGCGCACCCTTCGCCGGCGCATGAAGCCCGCCTGTTCGAGGCGCCTCGTCTAAAGCCGCTCGTCGGAGGCGACTTAAGGCCAAAATCGGGTCCGCCATAAATCCTCACAGCCCTCGGGCTGGTAAAATTTCCGCCTGCGCCCGAGGGCACTCATGTCAAAGATCCAACGCGCCATTCTCAGCGTCACCGACAAAACTGGACTATCAGAGTTCGCCGGAAAACTGGCGGAGATGGGTATCGAGCTGATCTCCACCGGCGGTACCGCCAAACTTTTGCGCGATTCCGGGATCAAGGTAAAAGATATTTCCGAACTTACCGGCTTTCCCGAGATGCTGGATGGGCGGGTGAAGACGCTACATCCCAAGGTGCATGGAGGAATTCTGCATCGCCGTGAGGATGCCGCCCATCGTAAATCGGTCGCAGACCATGGAATCCAGGCGATTGACATGGTGGTGGTGAATCTTTACGCCTTCGAGAAAACTGCGGCCAAGCCTGGCGTGCGTTTTGAGGACATGATCGAGAACATTGATATTGGCGGGCCTTCGATGATCCGCTCCGCAGCTAAGAATTTTCAGGATGTAGCCGTGGTGACCTCTCCTGCGGATTACAGCGACATTGCCGGAGAGATGGCAATGTCGGGTGGCGAACTGTCACCGGCCACCAAATGGCGACTGGCGCAGAAGGCCTTTGCCACGACGGCGGCTTATGACGCGGCCATCGCTTCGACCCTAGAACAAGCCGCGCCCGGCGGCGAGTTCCATGCAGCCGAAGGATTCCCGCCCACGCTGCGTTTCTCTTTCGGCAAAATGATGGACCTGCGCTACGGTGAGAATCCGCACCAGAAAGCGGCAATGTACAGCGATGGATCCAATGCTGGCGTAGCCAACGCGCACCAAATCCAGGGAAAAGAACTTTCTTACAACAACATTGTTGATTTACAGGCGGCGTGGGACTTGGCGCAGGAGTTCGACCAGACGGTTTGCGCCATCATCAAACACACCAATCCCTGCGGGACAGCGACCGGCACGACGTTGGCCGAAGCTTATAAGCGGGCGCTGGAATGCGATCCGGTATCCGCATTTGGCGGCGTGATCGGAGTAAACCGAGTAGTAGATGGCAACGCCGCGGAGGAGATGGCTAAGCTGTTCTTAGAAGTGATCGCCGCGCCGGGTTTTGACGATGTGGCCAAAGCAAGATTCGCCGCCAAGAGAAACCTGCGGTTGGTGGAGATCAAGCATGCTCCGCAGCCGTGGGTGCTGAAGAATATCTCCGGCGGAGTCTTGTTGCAGGACGCTGACATCCGGCCCTTGGGTGAGGCGGACCTGAAAATAGTTAGCAAACGCCAGCCCAGTCCCGAAGAAAAACGCGCTTTGCTATTCGCATGGAAGGTGTGCAAGCACGTGAAGTCGAATGCGATTCTCTACGCGCGTGACGGGCAGACTGTCGGCGTCGGCGCGGGCCAGATGAGCCGCGTGGACGCGGCCAAAGTAGGAGCGATGAAGGCCGTGTTACCGCTCAAGGGAACGGTAGTTGCATCCGACGCCTATTTTCCGTTCCCCGACGGAGTGGAGGAAATAGCCCGCGCGGGATCGACGGCGATCATCCAACCCGGAGGTTCGGTCCGCGATCCGGAAGTGATCGAAGCTGCCGACCGGCTGGGGCTGGCCATGATCTTTACCGGAGTTCGGCACTTTCGGCATTGAGCAACAAGGACGCCGGAAGGGCACGAGTTCCACTCGTGCTATAAAGCCCAGTACCGCGAGCGTACCGCCGCCAACCTCCGCCACGAACTCCCGCGCATACCGTTCGTCGCTGCTTCCACCCCAACTCTGTCATCCCGAGCGCAGCAGGATCGTTCGCTCGCGAACGATCCCGCGAAGTCGAGGGACCTGCTGTCTGCCGGCGCCAAATCGCACTCATCGTCCGGCAGCTCGACAGCGCAAGCAAACAGCGGGTCTTTCGACTCCGTGAGTGGACTCGCGAGCGAGTCCACTCACTTCACTCAAGATGACAGAGTTGGGTGAAGGCTCAAGATGACAGAGTTGGGGTGAGGGCCTCAAGATGGCAGTGTTGAAATGAAGAACGATAAAGACATCTTCCGTGCCTCGTCTGCGCCGGGCAGCGTCTCACCGCAATCCACGTCCACTACGAAACAACAACTCGAATACCCACCCGCCAAGAGAGAAAAACAAGGCGCCAAACTCGACTGTCGTGGCACGAGTGGAACTGGTGCCCCGGTTTTGCGCGGCCCGTTCGTCATACAACCGCAACCTCAAACCTCCAAAGTACATGTCCCTCTTTTACCTTCCGATGTCCTAGTTACTCACTCGCGCGGGCGACTTATCTAGGAGAATAGTAGCGTGAGATTCTTTGCTCGTGTCGCGGTTGGCCTTTTCGCCTTAACTCTCGCCGGGTGCGGTGGCGGTTCCGCCGGCGTCAAGAGCGGCGGGAATCCGGGCGGGTCTGGTGGCCCCGGCGGAGGCGGGACGGGTGGCAATGCTCAAGCCTGTAGCGCGATCAGCCTTGGCACGGGCGCCAACCTCAATGGGTTTTTGCCCTTCCCCACAGACAATCCCTGGAACCAGGACATCTCCTCCGCGCCAGTTGACCCCAATTCCACCAGCATCATCAACTTCATCGGGTCGACCATCGGCCTGCATCCTGACTTCGGCACTGGCGGCAACGGGATTCCCTACGTCGTGGTGAACGGGACTCAACCCCTGGCTGGCGTGAATTTCACCGCTTACGGCGACGAAAGCGATCCTGGGTCTATGCCAATTCCCGGCAACGCTCCCATTGAAGGCGGCTCCAGTTCCACCGGCGACCGGCACGTGCTGGTGCTCGACAATGCCAACTGCTTCCTTTACGAGATGGGGCGAGCGTTTCCGAATACCGACGGAAGCTGGAACGCGGACGTCGCGGTCGTATGGGACCTTTTGGGAAATCAGCAGCGTCCCTGGACCTGGACATCGGTGGATGCGGCGGGCTTGCCCATCTTTCCCGGGCTGGTTCGCTACGACGAAGTGTCAGCCGGACAGATTAAGCATGCGGTCCGCTTTACACTTCAACAAAGTCGGCAGGCGATGGTTCCTCCAGCCTCGCACTGGGCTGCCAACAGCAGCAATTCACTGGCTGCGCCGATGGGGATGCGGTTGCGGTTGAGAGCCAACTACGATATCTCCCATTTCTCGGCCAAGAATCAGGTGATTTTGGCGGCGCTGAAGAAGTATGGAATGATCATGGCCGACAACGGCAGTTCCATGTTCATCACCGGCGCGCCAGACGACCGCTGGGACGACAGCGATCTCCACAATCTCGGCCAAGTTCAGGCCTCGGCGTTCGAAGTGGTGCAGATGAATCCCGTTTATACGAGCGGGAACGTTCCCCAGGGAAATGCGCCAACCATTTCGAATTTCACCGCCAATTCAAATACCATCTCCACCGGCCAGAGCACTACCTTGTCGTGGACGGCGTCGGGAGCTTCCTACCTCATCGTGGCTCCAACTCCGGGGCCGGTGCGGGGATCCAGCATCAGCGTTTCTCCAACTCGCACAACCACTTACACGTTATATGCCACCAGCCAATACGGCCAATCGAGTAGTAGCGTGACAGTCACCGTTCACTGAACCGCAAGTTGCGAGCATCGAAGTTTCAGTTGAGCCGATTCAATCTAGCGATTTCCCCATCGGCTAGACAATGCACTTCCGGCATCACCAATGGCTTTGTAAATCCAGATTTTAGAATGATTGCCAGCGGACTGCGCGGTACAATGAATGTGCACCCACTGGCCAGGGATTTAGCATCCAATTTGGTGTGTCTTTAGGAGTCTGACTAGGTCGCCTGAATGAAGCTGAAAACTCTTATTCTCCTACTCTTTACCGTCGCATTCACTACCAGTCTTTTTGCGCAGACGCCGGGGACGGCCAAGCCCTCCACGAATGCACGCAAAACCGACCGGGCGGCTGCCTATTTCCACTACATGCTTGCCCACATGTATGAAGAGCAGGTAGCAGTCTACGGACGTGGCGACCTGGCCAGCAAAGCCATTGATGAATATCGCCAGGCGATCGAGGCGGACCCGACGTCGGAGTATCTGACTTCCGGCCTGGCGGAGCTTTACTTCCGCACCGGACGGATTCGCGATGCGGTGCTGGAAGCGCAGGACGTTCTGAAGCGTGATCCCAATAATTTGGAATCGCACAAGCTGCTGGGGCGGATTTATCTGCATTCCCTGGGCGATGTGCAGGGCGGAAGCGGCTCCAAAGATGTTTTGAAAAAGGCGATTGAACAATATGAACAGATCATAAAGATTGAGCCGGACAGTGTGGAGGATCATCTCCTGCTGGGCCGCCTTTACAAGGTCAACAACGATCTGCTCAAAGCGGAGAGCGAGTTCAAGACCGCGGTACAGCTGGATCCTGACTCCGAAGAAGCAGTCACCATGCTGGCCTATCTCTACAACGAGGAAGGCGACACCAAGCGGGCCACGCAGGTATTGAGCGCGATCCCGGATTCGTCGCGTTCCGCCAAGCTGTATACCGCGCTGGGGTACACCTACGAACAGCAAAAGCAATACAAGCAAGCCATTGATGCTTATAAACACGCCATTGATCTGGACCACGACAATCTGGATGCGATCCGCGGGCTGGCCGACAATCTGCTCAATGACGGTCAGACCGAGGCGGCGCTCAGCCAATACAAAGTCATCGCCGATGCGAATCCCGAAGATGCCCAGACCTATGTGCGCATGGGCGAGATCTATCGCAAGACCGGCAAGTACGACTTGGCGCTGGACAACTACAAAAAAGCCCAGTCCATGGTGGAAGAGTCGGAGGAAGTGCCGTATTACATCGCGGCCATCTATCAGACTCTCGGCCGGTACGATGAGGCGGTGCAGGTCCTGCAAGCCTTGCTGAAAAAGAGCGAGAAGCCGGAAGGCTCCACCTACAAGCAGGATGAAAAGAACAACCGCGCGCTGTTTATCGAGCGGTTGGGCACGGTCTACCGCGACAGCGACAACGATGCCATGGCGCTCGACACCTTCCGCAAAATGCTGGTGCTCGGCGACGACAACGCGGTGCGTGGATATCAGGAAATTATCGATACCTACCGCGAAGCCAAGCAGTGGCAGCAGGCCACTGACACCGCGAAAGAGGCGCTGCAAAAGTATCCCAACAACAGCACTTTGAAGATGACCTACGCCACCCAGGTTGCGGAAACCGGGTCCGCGGAGGAGGGTGTGCAGAAGCTGAAGGCACTGCTCAAGGGAGCTCCCGAAGATCGCGATGTCTATGTGACCCTGGCCAATTTGTACACCAGGCTGCGCCGTTTCCCCGATGCGGAGGAGGCAGCCGACAAAGCTGGCCAGCTTTCCACCAAGCCTGAGGAAAAGCAGGGGGTGGACTTTCTGCGTGGCTCGATTTACGAGCGGCAGAAAAAGTATGAGCAGGCAGAAGAGTTGTTCCGCAAGGTGATCAGTGTCGACCCGCAGAACACCGCCGCGCTGAATTATCTGGGCTACATGCTGGCCGATCGAAATCTAAAGTTGGAAGAAGCGTTTGGCATGATCAAGAAGGCTGTGGATCTTGATCCCGCCAACGGAGCCTATCTCGATTCGCTCGGCTGGGCATACTTCCGCATGGGAAAGTATGAGCAGGCAGAAGAAAGCCTGACCAAAGCTTCGCAACATATCGGCAGTGATCCCACGGTGCAGGACCACCTCGGAGACCTGTATCAAAAAACCGGACGCCTGAAACTGGCGGCGTCCCACTGGGAGCGCGCGTTGAATGAGTGGAACAAGACGGTCAGCGCGGAACTTGATCCCAACGATGTGGCCAAGGTGCAGAAAAAGCTGGAGTCTGCCAAAGTGAAGCTAGCCAAGGAAGACTCAGGAAATAAATAAGTTTCCGAGAGACCCCAGTGCTGAGGAGGAGTCTGCGACTTGGCACTTAAGCACTTGGCATTCAGCATCGAGAGTCCACCCCGGCTAAATGCTCGTGCCAAATGCTAAGTGCTGGTCCCTCAGTGCTAAACTTCCTCCCATGCTGGCTGACTACGCCGTGCATGTTGAACAATCGCGTGGCCGCCGCCATCCTGAAGCACAACATCCTTACCGGAACGACTTCCAGCGCGACCGTGACCGCGTCATTCATGCGAGAGCTTTTCGCCGCCTGGAAGCCAAAACACAGGTTTTCACTCGCCGCTACTCCGACCATTTCCGCAACCGGCTGACCCATACCCTGGAAGTTGCCCAGATCGCGCGGACGGTGGCAGCCCAGCTTGGACTGAACGTCGACCTGGTGGAAGCTCTGGCTCTGGTTCACGATGTCGGGCATCCTCCGTTTGGGCACGCAGGAGAGAAAGTATTGGACGCGGCCATGCGCCGGCATGGGTTTTTCTTCGACCACAATTTGCATGCCTTGCGAATTGTGGAGGATTTCGAGGTCCGCTACCCAGCCTTTCGCGGATTGAACCTCACCTTCGAAGTAAGGGAAGGCATCATTAAGCATTCACGGGATTACAGCTCTCAGATTTTTCCTGAACTTTCGGAATATCTTCTGGACTTGCTCCCCCCGCTCGAAGCCCAGCTCATTGACATGGCCGATGAGATTGCCTATAACACGGCCGATCTGGATGACGGTCTGGAAGCGCAGCTGCTTTCCCTGAAACAAATACGGGCAGGGCTACCGGTGTTTGATGTGTTCTATCGCGAGGCGGAAAGCACCTATCCAAAGGCATCGGACAAGCTGAAATTCAATGAAGCCTTGCGGCATTTGTTGGATCGATTGGCGGGGGATCTAATCCGGAACACGCAGCAACAAATCAGCGCCCAACATGTCCGCAATCTGGATGACGTACGGGCATGTCTGCGGCGGCTGGTGGGATTTAGTCCCGAGGTAGATCGCGAGCGGTGCGAGATCAAAGAATTCTTACGGGCGAATTTGTATCTCAGCAAGGCGCTGAATCCGGGCAAAGGCGATGCCGAGAAGATCATTGGTGAGTTGTTTGAATTCTGGATGAAGCACCCCAACCGCCTGCCGCAGAGCTACCAGGAAAAAGCGGTAGAAGAGCCACGCCCCCGGGTGGTGTGCGACTACATTGCCGGGATGACCGACAATTTTATTTACGAGCAGTATGAGAAGTATGTGGCTGCCCTGGAGAAGAGAGGAAGCAGTTGGGTGGAGCAGGGCTGTTGGGCGCGAGCTCTGGGCGGTGACTCCTTGAATTCTCATTCGATTGCTCCCCTACTTCGCCGCCACGCTCATCCCATGCCATACCGCGCCTGAAATCACCCGCCAAACTCCGGGTTTTGTGGGCTTTTCCCCGCGTTTTCTGCTGAAATCTTCGCTTCGCCGGCGTGCCTGGTTTTCCAATCCGGTTTCCAAAAATTACTCTTGGGGTGGAGTTTTCTCTCCTCTGCCCGTTGGGCAAGGACTACAATGTTATTGGAAATGAAAGACTTAGTATTCCGCCAGTTTGGCACTAGAACTGTTAATAGGGTAGGTGAGTGCGCTTTTATGGGCGCTACAGTTTCAGGCCAGCCCAGGCACTTGTAACTGGCCGAAAAGCGATCGAATGACCCAAGTTCAAGTTGTTTTGGGACGCAAACAACAAAAAATCACGTAACACGCGCGTTGAGCGTGCTGGAGCGGAGCCCTCATGCTCCCCCAAAATTGGAGGAAGTTGAATATGAAGAACCGTGTATTTCTCGCGCTACTTTTGAGCACTGTGCTGGCGATCCCAGTCCTGGCACAGGATAGCAATTCGACTTCGCAGAGCCAGCCGGCCGCGACCTCGAATACTGCCGACCAGAATGCCACCACCACCGGCGCCAGCGGCAAGCCGGCCCTTCAGCCTGACACGCATCAAGGCTTCTGGGGAAAAATCAACCCCTTTGCCCGCAAGAAGTATGTGCAGCGCCAGACCGCGCCGATCCGCGACCGCGTGAACGAGCTCGATGAGCTGACCGCGTCCAACAGCAAGATGATCAAGGACGTGGATTCGCGCGCCACCGAAGGCATCCGCCTGGCTTCCGCCAAAGCGAATGAGGCCGATCAGCACGCCATTGACGCCGGCAACAAAGCCACCGTGGCAAACCAGACTGCGACCCAGGCCAATACCCGCCTGACCACAGTCGAGCAGGTGGTTGGCAACATTGATCAATACAAGGCTGCGACGCAGACGGAAATCCGTTTCCGCCCCGGCCAGAGCATGCTGAGCAAGAATGCCAAGGCCGCCCTGGATGAGATGGCGACCACGCTGAAGGATCAGCACGGATACATCATCGAAGTGCAGGGCTTCTCTGCCGGCCATGGCCAATCGGCAATCGCCACCTCGCAAAAGATGGCCGATTCCGTGGTCCGCTACCTCGTGCTCAACCATGAGATTCCGGTCTACCGGATCTTTGTCGTGGGCATGGGCAACGCTCCAGCTTCGACCGATGAAGCGGGCAAAGCCAAGCGCGTGAGCGGTGGACGCGTGGAAGTCAGTCTGCTGAAGAACGACCTTGAGCAGCTGAGCGCGAACGCGACTCCGGCCACGAAGTAAGTTTTCCTGGAAGGGCCCCTTGCCAAAAGCAAGGGGCCTTTTCTGTTATTGCCGTCGCCTCAGTTTGGTCTTCTTTGCGAACTCTGCGCGTCCTTCCACAAAGACCGCGAAGAAGAAGCAAAGCAAGTCACCCTTGGCCCCGGCTCCTGCCGCCTGGCGATGCTAGAATCGAAACTACAATCCCATGCCAACTGGTTCCGAAGTTCGCGAGAAATTTCTCCGTTTTTTCGAGGAAAAAGGGCATCGGCGCGTGCATTCTTCCTCGCTTGTCCCGCATAACGATCCCACGCTGCTGTTCACCAACGCGGGGATGAATCAGTTCAAAGACGTCTTCCTGGGCCTGGAGAAACGCGGCTACACGCGCGCTACCACTTCGCAGAAATGCGTCCGCGCCGGCGGCAAGCATAACGACCTGGAAAACGTAGGCTTCACCAACCGTCATCACACGTTCTTCGAGATGCTGGGGAATTTTTCCTTTGGCGACTACTTCAAAAAAGACGCTATCGCCTATGCCTGGGAGCTGATTACCTCGCCGCAGTGGTACGGCATTGCGAAAGACAAGCTCTACGTGACCATCTTCAAAGGCGAGGGCGGCGTGCCGAGAGATTCCGAGGCCTACGATCTGTGGGCCGCGCAGGGTGTGCCCAAAGATCGCATCTTTGAAATGGGCATGAAGGATAACTTCTGGCAGATGGGCGACACCGGCCCCTGCGGCCCTTGCAGCGAGATCCACTACGACATGGGAGTGGCAGCGTCCGATCAGGGACACACCGATTGCCAGTTCGGTTGCGATTGCGGGCGGTATGTCGAGATTTGGAATCTGGTGTTCATGCAGTTCGACCGCGACGCCAGCGGGAAGTTGAATCCGCTGCCTAAGCCTTCGATTGATACCGGTATGGGACTGGAGCGAGTGGCGTCGGTGCTGCAGGGAGTGATTTCGAATTACGAGACGGATTTGTTCACGCCGCTGATTAAGCGAGCCTCTGAACTAACCAAAACTAGTGGCCATATGATGGAAACTGGTCGTGTGGGGACGGGCGCCTCGCCCGTCCAGGCCGGGCAAAGCCCGGCAGCCACGCCAAGCGGGACCTCGAAATCGGCAGCATCCTTGCGCGTAATAGCAGACCACTCCCGCGCCGCGACGTTTCTGATTTCGGACGGAGTGCTGCCCTCGAATGAGGGGCGAGGCTATGTGCTGCGGAAGATTATTCGGAGGGCCATCACGCATGGAAGATTGCTAGGACAAACAAAACCATTCCTACACGAAATGATCTTCGCCGTACGCGATCTCATGCAGGACGCATATCCAGAATTAAGAGAAACGACCGGCCACGTTTCCAAAACTGTCCATGTGGAAGAAGCGCGTTTCGCCAACACCCTGGATATCGGACTTATAAAACTGGAGCACCTCCTCGACGCAGCGACAAAGGGATTCGATAATACTCCCGACAAGGTGATCTCGAGTATCGCTGGAGGCACCACATCTGGAGAGCTGGCGCATATTCGGAATCGCGCCAACATGTTGGATGGCCAGGAAGCATTCAAGCTCTACGACACCTTCGGCATGCCCTTAGATTTCATGCAGGACGCTGCCCGGGACCGCGGCATCGTCTTCGACGAAGCAGGTTTCGAAGGAGCAATGAGCGAGCAGCGCACCCGCGCTCGCGCTTCCTGGAAAGGCGCAGCCAAGCAAACTGCCAATCCCGCCTACCAGCAGCTCCCGAAATCCGACTTTGAAGGCTACAGTCAGACGCGCTCTGAGAACTGCGAAGTGCTCGCCATCATTCACAACGGACAGGGCGCGCAGGAACTCAAGCCCGGAGAAGAAGGTGAGGTCATCCTCGACCACACCCCGTTCTACGCCGAGTCTGGGGGACAGGTTGGCGACTGCGGATGGTTTTACTCTGACGATCACAACACCGTCATCGCCGAGGTCAAGGGATGCTATTACCCGATCCAGGGCGTGCGCGCGCATCAGGTGGTCATGAAATCCCCACTCAACCAAAACCAGGTTGAGTGGGCCGCCCTTCGAGTCGGGCAAAAGATCGACGCCGTGGTCAACACCGACATCCGCACCGCCACCATGCGTAACCACACCGCCACTCATCTTCTTCAGGCGGGGTTGCGTGAAGTCCTGGGTAAGCATGTGAAGCAGGCGGGGTCGCTGGTCGCGCCTGATCATCTGCGTTTTGACTTCTCCCACTTCACCGGAGTGCAGGATGAAGAGCTGCAAGACATCGAAGACCTGATCAACAAAGAAGTCCTGCGCAACGAGAAAATCGAGATCATCGAAAACGTTCCCATCGACATGGCCATCAATGAGTACAAAGCCATGGCGCTGTTTGGCGAGAAGTATGGAGACAAAGTCCGCGTCATCAAGATCGGCGACTTCTCCACCGAACTCTGCGGCGGGACGCACACCGCGCAGACTGGCGAGATCGGCCTCATCAAGATTCTGAAAGAAGGCAGCGTCTCGTCAGGTGTACGCCGCGTGGAGGCCATCACCGGAGAAGGCTCCCTGCGGCATTTCCGAACCGACCATCAGTTGGAAGGCGTGGTGTCGAGTTTTGTGGGACCCACCCTTTCGCAAAAACCGCGAAAGGATGGGGCACCCTCTGTAGAGGAGATTCCCCTAACCCCGGCTGAGGCCTTGAAAGTCGAACTCGAGAAAAAAGACGCCGAGATCAAGCGCCTGACGCGGGAACTCGATCAGGCGCGGATGAAGTCAGCTTCGGCCAGCAGCTCCAATATCGGCGAAAAGATCAAAGACGTCCGCGGCGTCAAAGTCTTGGCCCACCGGGTCGATAACCTTGAGCGCGCGCAGTTGCGCACGCTGGTGGACCAACTCCGCGACAAAATCGGCTCTGGGGTGGTGGTGCTCGGCTCGGCGGCGAACGGCAACGTCTCGCTGATTGTGGGCGTGACCAAGGACCTCACCAGCCGTGTGCAGGCCGGCAAAGTGATTGGCCCGGTCGCGCAAAAAGTCGGCGGCAAGGGTGGCGGCCGGCCGGACTTGGCCGAGGCCGGAGGGAAAGACCCGGGCGCGCTCGATACCGCCCTCAACGACGCTTACGGCGTGGTCGAATCGCTGCTGGGATAGGCTGAGTATTTCAGATTTCCGTTGCCAGTTCTCAGTTCTTAGTCTGCCAGGCTACTTCTCACCGCCGCCAGGATTAGCTTTTGGTTTTTCAGAATCTCGCTGAGTGCCGACTGATTCTTTTTGATAGGGCCCTGGTTGGCTAGAATCGCTTTTTGGTTTTTGGTGATGGTGGATTGGTTAGCGAGAATCGTTTTTTGGTTCTTGACGATCATCGCCTGATTGCCGAGGATAGTTCTCTGGTTCGCTAGAACCTGGTCTGCCATTGGATTGCTCCTGGATTTGATACCACCCACTAAAGTGAGGCGGAGTCTACCATCCCGCGAAATTTCGCGTCCATCGTAGATTTGTACTATCGCTACCAGCCCAACACGTAGGCAAACATCAGTGGCGCCACGATCGTCGCGTCGGATTCAATGATGAAGCGCGGCGTATCTTTGCCAAGTTTCCCCCAGGTGATTTTCTCGTTCGGCACGGCGCCGGAGTAAGACCCGTAGCTGGTGGTCGAGTCGCTGATCTGGCAGAAATATGCCCATAGCGGCACATGGTCGCGGCGCAGGTCCTGGTGCAACATGGGCACAACGCAGATGGGAAAGTCTCCGGCAATGCCCCCGCCGATCTGGAAAAATCCGATGGGAGTCTTCGGAGCGGTCTTGGTGTACCAATCGGCTAGTTGCATCATGTACTCGATGCCGCTGCGCATAGTGGTCACATTCTTGACTCTCCCGGAAATCACCGCCGCAGCGTACATGTTGCCCAGGGTCGAATCTTCCCAGCCAGGGACAAACATGGGCAGGTCTTTTTCGGCGGCGGCGATCATCCAGCTGTCCTTGGGATCGATCTCGTAGTGCTCTTTGAGCGTTCCCTCGCGCAGGAGCTTGAAAAGAAATTCATGAGGGAAAAAGCGGGAGCCGGCCTTGTCTGCCGCGGCCCACTCCTTGCCCACCACGCGCTCGATGCGGCGCATGGCTTCCTCTTCCGGAATGCAGGTGTCGGTAACGCGGTTCAGATGGTGATTGAGCAAATCGACTTCTTCGTCCGGACTGAGCTGCCGGTAGTGCGGGACGCGGCGGTAATGATTGTGCGCGACCAGGTTGAAAACGTCCTCTTCCAGGTTGGCGCCGGTGCAACAGATGCCGTGAACTTTGTCCTGGCGGATCATTTCCGCCAGCGAGAGGCCAAGCTCCGCCGTGCTCATGGCGCCGGCGATGGTGACCAGCATCTTGTTTCCGGCGGCCAGCAGTTTTACGTAGGCCTCACTAGCATCAATGACAGTCGCGGCGTTGAAGTGCCGGTAGTGATGCTTGATGAACGATGAAATGCTGCTGTGATCACTGGCCTTTTTGCCTGGCATTTTGCTTTTCTCCTGCAAGGATTTCGACGGACACACCCGTAACCGGCTAAGCGGCTAGTCAAAATAGATGATTGCGTTAAAAGTAACTCGCCGTATAACTCAGCAGACGAAAAAGAGTCCAAGGCTGGAGATGCGGACTCGATACGGATTGGGAACACATTTTCACTGCATGATTTTGATATCACAATTGGCAGCGATTTGCGAGTGAATTTAGCAGCTTACACCGCGTACTCTGCGAACCACTCGGCGTTCTCTCCGGTGAAGTTTTTTTGTTTGGCGCCAGAAAAGTCTTAAACCGCGGGGGTCGCAGAGAAAAAACCGAAGACATCGCAGAGAAAATTCTGAATTGTCAGCTTCTCCACTTCAGGGTGACTGGCCCTGCCATCGGATGCTTCACCTCTCCGCCTGTGCGCTTTGCCTCAAGGTAGGCGGCTTTCAACGCGAAGTACCATTTCGCCGGACGGTCGGCATCATCAATCAGCATCAAGTGCGGATTGTATTTCAAGCCCTGCGCCTGAAGTTCCATGGTGCGACGGTCCTGTTCCACAAATTTCGCGAAAACATATTTCAACAGCGATGGCCCGAACGGCACCCAATTGAAAATGTTCCAGCAGGCAACCACATCAATGCGGCAGTGGTCCTGAGTGATCGGCGTAACCGTCGTCAGGCTGGAGAACCAGTATTTGCCGGCGCGAATCGTTTCGCGGCGCAGGTTGGGGAGAACGAAATCGATGGTGGTGGTGATGGACTCCGCCGCCGCATACATGCGCAACAACTTATAGGGCGCGCTGTTCGAACTGGGAGTGTGCGCGCTCATGCGGAAGCCATTGGGAATCGGCTCAAAATTCTTATGCTTCTCGTGAATGCTGTGGCGGCTGCGCCACCACCAGGCCTGGTGGACGAAGGGTCCGTGCGCTGGGTCCATCAACCCGATGATTCCATGATCTACACTGACCGGCATCTCAGCGGTGAGATAAGCGGTCTGAAATTTCTTGCTGAGTTTTTCAATCTGCGGAGCGGGCGTCGCTGTTTCGGTTCGCGCGAAGCCTGCCCCCGGCGCAGGAGGCTCCGGCAAAAAAACCCAAATGTAGCGGTCGTGTTCCTGGCAGGGATAACTGCCGGCATAGATACGATCAACTCTTAAGTTCTGGTCCGGGGTAAGCGATGGAATGACCTGGCATTGCCCGGTTTGCGCGTCGAACTTCCATCCGTGATAGCTGCACTCCAACTGTTCGCCATCAAACCATCCGCAAGAAAGCGGCATACCGCGGTGCGGGCAGGCATCCTGCATGGCGAAAACGCGGCCCTGTAAGTCACGTCCAACGACCAAGGGCGTACCCAGCAAGTGTGCACGCTTCAATTCGCTGGGCCCGACTTGCTCTCCCGGCAAAGCGCGATACCAGAAGCCCCACAGCCACTGCGAGTCAGGCGCCTGCTTTTCGGGGATTTCGCTTGTGCTCATGAGATTTTGGCCAGCGTATCATAACGGCAAACCTGCAATCCGAGGCGACGATGACCAAACCATGGCTCCTAGTGGCGATGATCTTTCTAAGCCCTGCTTTCTGTGCGGCAAAGCAGCCAATGGTAGCGCACAACCCGGTGTCCACATTTTCCATCGTCGCGCGTGACCCGGCCACAGGACAGATGGGCATCGCGGTCGCGTCACGCTATTTCTCGGTCGGATCCGTTGTACCGTGGGCCGAGGCGGAAGTGGGAGCCGTAGCGACGCAAGCCGACGTCAACGTTGGCTATGGGCCAAAGGCTCTGGCGCTATTGCGTCAGGGGCTGACCGCGCAGCAAGTTGCCGATAAACTTCTTGCCGAAGACACCTTCCCGGGAAAAGATGGACGGCAGTTCGCGATCGTGGATGCCAAGGGAAATGTCGTAACCTACACCGCGCCCAACGCTCCGAACTGGGCTGGCGGAGAGAAAAGCGCAACTTGGGCAGCGCAGGGAAATATCCTTGTGGGGCCGCAGGTCCCGGAAGCCATGGGCAAGGCCTTCGAGACAACCAAAGGTGAACTAGCAGAAAAGCTTTTTGCCGCCCTGAAGGCTGGCGATGCAGCCGGAGGCGACAAGCGTGGCCACCAATCGGCCTCCATGCTGATTGTTGGCAAGCAATGCGGCCGCAACACCAACAACGACCGCTATCTCTACATCAACGTGGACGACAGCGCCGATCCGTTCTCCGAATTGCGCCGCTTACTGGATACCGCGTTGGCTTACAACTACGGAGATCGCGCGTACAAGCTGTTAGAAGACAAGAAGATCACCGAGGCAAAGCTGGCGGCCGAGAGCGCTGTACGTTATTCACCAAACAATTCGGACAGCCATCTCGACCTGGGTTTTTTGGACTATCTCGCAGGAGACAAAGCCGCTGCCCTGCAAGAGTTTCTCACCGCCAGGAAGCTAGATCCGAACTTCCGCAAGCAGTGGGATGCAGAGATTTCCTACGAAAAAGCTTTTGAGCCGATCTTGAGAGACAAAGAATTCTTAAAACAGTTGTTCCCGGATAAAGCTGGGAAAGATGAGACTGGGAAAGACTAGGCCAGCCCGCCTACTTCGTTTGAGGCCCGAGATTAGAGCGGTATAACAGGCCCGGCGCGTGAGATTCGCCTCGTTGTCATCTATCGCGATATCAAGCACTTACCTCGATTACTCCCGTGGTTCAATGACCCTTTGTCAGATTGCCCACCTCCCCTCCAGGTCCTATAATCGGGCTACTCTGGTAGGTTCTTGACGTTCAGGCTCCCGGGTGGTTCAAGGCGAAGGGGACGTGTGCCTTCGCCAAGGAGGACGTTTTTGTACCCGGCTATGCGAAACCGCCTGCACGCAGTCCTGATGGCAAGTACCGTAATCGCGACCTCTCTTTCCTTCCCAACGCCATACGTGCATGCGCAAGCGCGCGCCGGAAGCATTGTCGCTTCCACCGATGATGACGGCCGCAAGGTCTTCACCAACGATTCAGTTTCTGGTTCCTCCGCTTCCACCGCTCCGGCGGCCAGGAGGCAAGCGAGTCCAGCCGACTCAGGCAATCGCCTGGTTTACTGGAGCCCAAGGGACAAGAAATGGAAGGCAGTGCCCAACGCCAACGTCCGTGCAGCCCGTTCCGCTGCTGCCGAGGTGAACGACTACCGGAACCAGAACATCGGATTCGCGAGCAAGCCGTTCACTGAAAAGGAGATCGACGCAGCCATCGAACAGGCGGCGTCGAGGCATAATGTTGACCCAAATTTGGTGCGTTCTGTCATCAAAGTGGAGTCAAATTTCAACCCTAATGCCGTGTCCCGCAAGGGGGCGATGGGGCTGATGCAGCTTATGCCACAGACAGCACGGCAGTTACGGGTCAAAAATCCTTTTGATCCGGAACAAAACGTGGATGCCGGGGTTCGACATCTAAAGCAGCTGATGGAGAACTTTGGCGGAGACGTCAAGCTGACATTGGCCGCCTATAACGCTGGAGCCGGAGCGGTAAACCGCAGTGCCGGGATTCCCCATTATGCGGAGACCCGAAACTATGTGCGGCGGATTACCGATCTGTACTACGGTGGCAAGGGATGGAGCCTGTTAAGCAATCCGCTGCGAAGCCCATTGCGCGTGGAGCGCGACCCGCGAGGCGTGCTCTATATCAGCAACGTGGACTGACATTTGTCAGCCCAGGCAGTGATGTAGCGATTACGGTCGAGAACATTGAAGAATTCTGCTAGAAGCCTGCGCCGTTTGCGCGTGGGAGCGATCGCGCTCCTGTTTGCGCTCCCCTATTTCTCTGCCCAGGCGCGCCCCCATCGATCCAGCGACTGGGCCGACTCCCGGTTTGACATCGCCGAACGCATGCGCGAGGCCTTGAACGGACGGCCTGCCAAGGAGCGTGCACGCACCGAATATCAACGGGTGGTGAACGCTTACCGGCGGGTGTACTACGGATCGCCAACCGCGAGCAAAGCGTCGCTCGCGGTGGTGGCGGAAGCGGAAGTCATGGTAGAGATGGGCCGCCAGTTCGATGATCCCAAAATCCTGCGGTTGGCCATTCGCAAGTATGAATTCCTGCGCAGCGACTACCCGGGCAGCAGTCAGCGTGTGGATGCGCTATTCACCATCGGCGAGATCTACCGGGAAGACCTGAACGACGCCGACCAGGCGCGGGAAACCTTTACCGAGTTTCTGCGTCGTTATCCCAAAAGCCGCCAGGCCGACGACGCGCGCAGGGCTCTCAGCGGGATCGAAGAAGCTGCGCTAAAAAGCAAGGAATCTCCCGCCACCAGGATCGCAGGCAAGAAAACCGTCGACGATAGCGAGATGGATGGCAACCGCGACGATGCTTCGCCCGCGCCAGCCAATGCCGAGCCGGTGCGAGTTACCGGCATCCGCTACTGGTCGGCTCCCGACTACACTCGCATCGCCATTGATCTAGAGCAGGATGTTAAGTTCGATTCACAGCGGATCGACAGTCCGGACCGAATTTACTTTGACCTGAAGGGAACCAAGCTGGCATCCACGCTGGCCGGGAAGAACTTCGATGTTAATGACGGATTTCTAAAGCAAATCCGGGTGGGCCAGTTCCAGGCGGATTGCACTCGGGTCGTATTGGAGGTCGATAGTCTTTCCGACTATGAGACCCTTCTGCTCTCCAATCCCTCTCGCCTGGTGATTGATGTTCACGGAAAGCCGCAGGCGAAAAAGCCGGCGCCGGACAAACTTGCCAACCCTGCCAAAGACGAAGAAACAGGCACCGCCCGCAGCAGCGCGCCAAAGAAAGTCGTAGTGGATGCGGGTGATGACGATGTCGACACTACGGCAACAGTCGCTGCGGTAGCAAAATTGGAAAAGGCCGAGGTTAAAGCTCCCGCGCACCGGAGTGCGAGATCAGCCAGCCAAACCAGGCGAAAAGCTCCCGAATCCGAGCCAGAAATCCACGAGTCCCAACCCACCGCCGCTGGTGACCGTTCGCTCATACGGGCGCTCGGTCTGAAAATCGGGCGGATCGTCATCGACCCCGGGCATGGCGGCCACGATACCGGCACCATCGGTACCAACGGTCTTGAAGAGAAGGAACTCGTACTTGATGTGGGAAGACGGTTGGGCAAGCTGTTGCGTTCCCGGCTTGGCGCGGACGTGGTTTACACCCGCAGTGACGATACTTTTATCCCGCTTGAGACTCGCACCGCCATCGCCAACCAGGAGCAGGCGGACCTGTTCGTCTCCATCCATGCGAATTCCAGCAGTGATCAGGATGCGCGCGGCGTAGAAACCTACTACCTGAATTTCACCTCATCGCCGGAAGCCCTTGAAGTTGCAGCCCGGGAAAATGCAGTCTCGTCGAAATCCATCCACGAACTCCAGGACCTGGTCAAGAAAATCGCTCTGAAAGAGAAGATCGAAGAGTCCAAGGAATTCGCTTCCGACGTGCAAACCGCTCTGCACAGCGGCCTTGCCAGTAAGACCGCCAATATCCGTAACCGGGGCGTAAAGAAAGCGCCGTTTATCGTGCTGATCGGAGCCAACATGCCCTCGATCCTGGCGGAGATTTCTTTTGTCAGTAATCCTACCGACGAGCGCCGCCTGCGCACGCCCGAATACCGGCAGAAAATCGCCCAGTCGCTTTATCGCGGCATTTCCAAGTATGTGACCGGGTTGGGCGGGGTGAAGGTGGCCACCAGGCTGGACAAGAGCGTAGATCAATAGCTTCCATGGCCCGTCGTGGAACCTTCCTTAGCTGTTTGTAGTCTAATGAGAGGCGGGTATTGTTGCGCTCGCGAGCTCCACATGAGACTTGTCCGGACAATTCTGCTGCTAGCGCTGTTGGGACTCTCCGCCTACGCGGACGACCGGTCGGCAGCTACTTCCATCCTCCCCAAACAATTTGCGGGGTGGCAACAGTTCGGGTCCGATATTCATACCAGCCAGAATCCTGCGGTTGCGGATCCCGCCAATGCGTCACTGCTTAAGGAATACGGCTTCACGGATTATGAAACCGGGACCTACGCCCGCGACGATGGACGCAAGCTATCCCTGAGAGCCATCCGTTTCTCCGACGCCAGCGGAGCTTACGGCGCATTCACCTATTACCGTTCGCCAGCCATGCCGGAAGAAAAGATCGGCGACCAGGGCGCATCCCTGAATGAGCGGGTTCTCTTTTATCGCGGAAGCGTGCTGGTCGATGCGGTTTTCGACAAGACCAGCGCCATGTCCGCAGCCGAGTTGCGCGAACTTGCTCGTCTTTTGCCCATGCCCACCGGCGGCGCGCAAAATCTGGCGACATTTCTTTCGTATCTGCCGCGCAGCAGCGAGCAGAAGACGCGGACCAAGTACGTTCTCGGGCCGGTAGGACTGCAAAAGATCAACGCGCCCGTTCCAGCGCAACTAGTGGACTTCAACACCGGCGCGGAAGTTGCCGCGACCACCTTCAGCGGCGCGGGAGGAGATTCCACATTGATGGTCATCTCCTACCCCACTCCGCAAATGGCCACCGCGCATCAGCGAGAAATCGAAGCGGCAGCGGAACAAAACTTGACCTCACCCGGCAGCGTGCCGGCCTTGGCTTCGGGACCCATTTTCAGCAAGCGTACAGGCCCATTGGTGGTCGTGGTAGCCGGAGCGGCATCGCGCGATCAGGCACAGTCCCTGCTGGCGTCGGTGAACTACGAAGCCAGCGTCACTTGGAATGAAAAAAATCCCTTCGATAATCGCGGCAATATCGGCACGATTGTGGTCAACGCGCTGCTATTCTCCGGCATCGTTGCTGTGCTCGCGTTGATTGCCGGATTTGCTTTCGGGGGGGTCCGCGTACTGGCCAGGAAACTGCTCCCCAACAGTTCGCTGGGCCGACCGGATGAGACCGAATTCATCTCGCTTCACCTGGGAGAAGCCGAACCCAAATCCACGGATGTTAAGGTAAGTTAGTCAATCCAAAGCCAGTTAAGCCAAAAAGGACGATTCTGGCGGGAATTACCTGTACCGGCAGGAATGTTGATCATTTTCGTATCTTATTGAAAATAAAGCTGCTTATTTCACAAAAATTTCTTGACACCCCCCTCCCCCGCCCATAAGATTTTTGCCAGAATGTTTTGACGGGGCTCAATCTCGTTGGAACTATTCTCCCTAAAAGAAGAGGCCATCCACTGCCGGGTGGCCTTTTCGTTTTCTGCAAGAAACCAATGCCTACGGCAAAAGATTCGCCCGGTAATTTCGATTGCGTATCACCGCCACCATGGTTGTGCGATGCCCACATAGCTTCGCGTTCCGCGCGAACCTTGCATGTTCGCTTAATCAACCGCCGGTGTCTGGCAGACCGCCCGAAGCGAAAGCAGCAAATGGTTGGCGATGTCCACCGATTTGCAGAACACTTCTCGAATTCCGGCGGCCTCCGCTTCGTGCACCAGTTCGGGGCTGTAATGAAGAGTGAGCATCAGGATGGTTGTGGCGGGAGCAAACTGCCGGATTCGCCGGGCCGTCTCCAGGCCGTTCATGATGGGCATTTGAAAATCCAATATGACGATGTCGGGGTGTAGTTCCTTGACCAGGTGCAATGCGACCTGGCCGTTTTCTGCCTCCCCGCATATGCGCCAGTCAGGATCTTGCTCGAAATAAGAGCGCAGGATGCGGCGAATGTGTGGACTGTCGTCGACGAGAAGAATGGAATGCGTCATGCAACCCCCTGAACCCTTGGCAGGCTGCTGAACGGGCCGCTTCGACAGGCGACGCACGGCGACGAGGGAAGGGTTAATTTCGACCCTACGCTCCGGGCTGGAGGAGTAGAATACAGTAAGGAATGTACCTTACCGTACTTTGCATAGTCCGGCATAGTGCCGTAGAAATGCACCAGAACAAATAGTCTTTTCAGTCTCTTCTAGCATCTTGCCGCCGCGCCCTTCCGGGTGACGGCTCCCTGCGAAAATCAGACAGCGTTCACGCTGACAAGGAGCCTCATGGCGAAGGCAATACACACGTCTGCAAAGTTGGGGAAATCCCCTGCCACCGATGGCGATGGGAACCCTATCTACAACCAAATCCTGCTGGATTTGTCCCGCAATGGGTGCGATCTTTTGCTCTCAAAACTCGAATTTGTGCGGCTCAAGGCCCACCATGTGCTCCATGAGCCGGGGGATACTTTAAAGTCCGCCTATTTCTGCAACAGCGGGTTGATTTCCATCCTGAGCGTTTTTCCGGATGGGAAATGCGTCGAAGTGGGCCTGATCGGCAAGGAAGGACTGGTGGGGCTGCCGTTAGTCGCGGGTTTCCGGACTGCGGCAACCCGGGCCATCGCGCAAATCGACGCTACGGCGTTTCGCGTTGATTACGAGACCCTGAAAACGTCGCTGAAGGAGTGTCCCGGATTAGAGTTGCGGCTCGAACAATTCTCCCAAAGGATGACCATGCAAGTGACCCAGATTGCCGCCTGCAATCAACTCCATGAAGTCAATCAAAAGTTGGCAAGGTGGCTGTTGATGAGCGCGGACCGCATCGGTTCGAATTCCTTGCCCCTGGTGCAGGAGTTCCTGGCGCAGATGCTGGGGACACGGCGGGCCAGCGTGACCGTTTCCGTAGGAGTTTTGGAGAAGGCAGGCTTGATCGCTTGCACTCGTGGCGAAGTGAAAATTATCCAGCGCAAAAAGCTGGAACAGGCGGCCTGCCCATGCTACGGCATGATGCGACAGCAAATGCGGGAATGGGAGGACGGTTCCCGCTAGCTTACGTCCGGTGTCGTACTAAAAACGGACCAACAGCGTGCCGACAATGTTTTGGCATACGCGTAGGCTCTAAAAACGGCGGACACACGCCTTCGCCAATCGCGACAGACTGGGATTCTGTCGATGTCGAACATTGATCTGGCTTTTGATACACATCGCCTCAAATGCCCCCATTGCATGGAGGAGATTGTGCATTCCTGGCCGGGATGCACAATCCCCTTTTCATCGGCAAAGTGTGATCACTGCGGCCGGGCATTTCTTATCGTGTTGAATGAGCCGAGGCCGACTATGGACCGCGATAAAGATCTCAGAGCGTCCGCCAACTAACATTCCATTTTGAGTTAGCTCGAAGATATCGGAACTCTTCTAGCGCCGTTTGAGTGCCTCGAGTTCATCCAGCGTCCGCGGCCAGTCGGATCCCAAGAGCCGCGATAAGCTCCGGTCTGCCAGAACCTTTCCGCCGGTCTGACAGCGGGCGCAATAATTGGTCTCATTGTCGGCATAGCGGATGCGCTGAATCTTCTCCCCGCATCGCGGACACGGTTCTCCATAGCGCCCGTGGGCTGCCATGCCTTCCCGAAACGCGGTGACTTTCTCGGGGAAATCGTTGGCCGCCTCTTTCTGGAAACGATCGATCCAGAGGGACAGCGTGTTGCAGGTCGCGGTAAACAGTGTTTGCCATTGTTCGGTCATTAGCTTGTGCGTGTGCAGGATCGGCGAAAGCCGGGCTGCATGCAGAATTTCATCGGAATAAGCATTGCCGATGCCGCTGACAATGCGCGGATCGGTAAGGGCCCGCTTCAGCGTACGGTTCTCTGCCGTGAGTGCCGCTCGAAACGAATCGAGGTCGCTGGCCAGAACATCAATCCCGCCCGGATCCAATGCCTGCAAAGCGTCTTCGCCCGAGATCACATGCAACGATGCCCGATGCTTCGCTCCGGCTTCGGTCAGCACCAGTGAGCCATGAGGGAAGTCAAATGCTGCAAGATTCTGGCGTCCGCCGATCTTTGCCCCGGCCGCCCGCCAATGCAGCCTGCCGGCAATCATCAGGTGCAGCACCAGCCAAAGATCGCCCTGCAATCCAATCGCGATACGCTTGCCAATGCGGCGCAGTTCGCGCACGGCGCGCCCCTCAGCGCTCTCGATTGGCGGTTGGGCGGTACGCAATAGAAACGGGCTTGTCCGCCTCACATGCTGAAGGGGTTGCCCCACGATGCGCGCCTCAAGCGCGGTAATGTAGGCGGCGATGTCCGGGAGTTCGGGCATGCCTGCTTAGCTTTGCAGTCGCAGGCCGAGTTTGCAATAGGGGAAAACAAACCAGGAGTTTGGTGATGGACCTGCTTTTATGGAGTTGCACAGGCGTCGTATCATAAAAGAGTTATGGCTTTCCCTATCAAAACCTGCGCGGTATGCCATGAAGAATTCGAGCTGAAACCTGGCAAGCCCGGTTTCGCCAACCGGTGCCCGGACTGTACAGAGGCCGAAGCGGAAGCCGCTACTTCCAAATCCGGTCACCGCATGGACGCCGACGAACGCAACACCGCGCGCGAAGCCAACGAAGCCCGCCGGGAAGCCATGCGGAACCTTCTTTACCGCAAGGATAGCTAATTGCCAACGGAGGCCGGCTTTCCTTGCAGCCATCCTGGAATGCTGCGGCTGACAATTCCCGTAGGTGATTTCAGGCCGGACGGTGGTTTTTGCCGTCCGGAAACGGACATCGATTCCTGAGAGCGGACAGTTTCGGATCGAAGGCCAGCCCTGCCTTTTTGGTGCAATTCAAACCCCGAGAATGATTTGCCGTCTCGACCGAGCCTTTGTGTGTCGGCAAGAAGATTGCATACCGGATGGGGAGGCCCCATCATGGCGCACTTCGAACGCATTCGCGACGTTATCTCCGGCCCGTTTGATTCCGAAATCATCCGCCAGCGCTTGGCTGCGGGGTGGAAGATGGTATCCATCGAGTGGCGGCGCGAGTTGCCCGAATCGGAAGCTCCGACCCAGGGGGCGTTCAACGAGGAGATTCCCTTTGGACTCCGCATCTCCGACGATTGCCAGCGCCTGGAAGTCGACCCGGTCGAGAACCGCACCCTCATGCTGATGATGGAGTTGCTGGTGCAGGACTTCCCTTATTCCGCCATCGTCAGCGACCTGAACGAAAAAGGCCTGCGGCAGCGGGGCGGCAGACCATGGACCCGGATTGCGGTCTTCAACATGACCCCACGCCTCATTGAGGTCGGACCGCGGCTGTTTGGGACCGACGAGTGGCAAGTGATACGAAAGAAATTCTCGGGCGCGAGAACACCCGAGGTTTTCTAGATCCTACTCATTGCAATCAGGGAACGCCGCTCTCGCGAGATTCCACGAGAGTGGCGAGATCTCTCAAATCGGCCCATGGTACCGCCGCACCCGGGCGGCGGTAAAGACAAAGACCGCTGCCATCGTCAAGCCGATCCACAGCCCGGGGCTGAATAGGAAGTGCAACGGCGAGATCATGGATAGCGGCGCCATGGATTTGCTGCTCGCCATGTAGGCGTCTCCCTCGTTCCCCCCCAGGATGTAGCCGAGCATGTGAGCGAAGTGCCAGGAGTTGAACGCGATTTTCTCCCCAACGCTGAGAACGAGGAACGGCAGGAAGGCCCACAGGAGTGGGGCACGCCGCGCCCAGGCTGAAACCAACAGCATCCAGGCGTAGATGGGGGCCATTGCCAGCCCATGGAGAGCGGCATAGTGGTAGAGCAGCATCACTGACATTTCCAGGAAATGGATCCACAGCATACTTACACTCATGCCGTTGGCCAGCAGTGCCACGGTGCTGAGCATAGCCATAATGAGCTGCATCGCGAAGCTGATGGCGAAAGCTACCAGTGGAATCACGACGATCACGACGGTGACTTTAGCGAGTACGGCCATCAGATCAGATACAGGCAGCGACTTCCAGAACAGGATGCTCCGGTCGCGCCGCTCGCCGTGCAACGTGTCCAGACAATAGAACACCGCAACCAGGACCGACGCCAGCATCACTACCGCGGCGGCGAAAGTCGTAGGCGCTTCCAGCATGGCTTGCTTTTGCGCCAGGTCGTGCGTCGCCAACCCGCGGCCGATGGTGCCGATCAAGAATCCCGTCAGCGCGACGCCGGCGGTGGCCAGCGGCGCGAAGTAGATCGAGCGGTACTCCCACAACTCCCGGCGCACCGACCAGTACAAGATTCGAGTTGGCGAGATAGCAACGGGCGCGACACTCTGAGCCTGAAAGGATTCGGCTACCGCGTTCGACTGGGCGATCATCGCGCTGCTCCTTGCGTCTGGCCATTTTGATTGCCGATTACCGCAACAAACAAGTCCGCGATCCTGGGAGTGCGCACCTCGCCCAGCGCAACCAGTTGCTCGCGTTCAGCGCCATCGAACAGCAGCGTGCTGCGGCCCAGCAACTGGCGCTCGTGCATGGGCCGGAGCGCCTTGGCGTCTGCCAGTTGCTCAGGATTCACTGTCACCTCCAGGTAGCGCGACTCCAACTCTTCCATACTGCAACTAAGCACGATTCGCCCGCGATGAATGAACATGAGATCGGTGAGAATGTGTTCGACTTCCTCCACTTGATGTGTAGTCACCACGATGGTCCGGCTGCGATCGAAGTAGTCATTCAACAAGGAATCGTAGAACTGCTTGCGATACAGGATGTCCAGGCCGAGCGTGGGCTCGTCGAGTACCAGCAGCCTGGCATCGATAGCCATAATCAGAGCGAGGTGCAGCTGAGTGACCATGCCCTTCGACAGCTCACGGACCTTGCTGGTCATTCGGATGGTGGTCTTGGCTAGAAACGCCTCGGCCTTGGCGCGATCGAACCGCGGATGCACCCCCGCCACATAGTCCAGCGCCTGTGAAACCCTGATCCAGCGCGGCAGCACAGCGACATCGGCGATGAACGAGACGTCACACATCAGCTGATCGCGCTCGGGCCAGGGATTTCGGCCGAGCACGTTCAGTTCGCCCTCAAACGGAGTGAGACCGAGAATTGCATTGAGGGCCGTGGTCTTGCCTGCGCCGTTGGGGCCGATCAGGCCAAGGATGCGCCCCTCCTCGACCCGCAGATCGATACCATCCACCGCAACCGTGGCGCCGAATGTCTTTCGAAGGCCATGAGCCTCTATGCAGGCCATAGTGTCAGCGATCCTCCTTCTTGGTTTTCGATTTCGAGTGGGGAGTTGCGCCGTCGACCAGCAATTGTTCCGCTGTTAACCCGAGCCTCTGAATGGTCTCGTAGACGCGGGGCCACTCTTCGGCCAAAAATCTCTGACGTTCGCTTTTCAGCAGCAGGCTTCGCGCGCCGGCTCTGACAAACATGCCGAGGCCGCGCCTGGTCTCGACCAGCTCCGTGTCTACCAATTGCTGATAGCCCTTCAGAACCGTGAGCGGGTTGACCCGATATTCTGCCGCAACCGTGCGCACTGAAGGCAGTGGGTCGCCGTCTTTGAGCACACCGTCGAGGATCATCCCCACTACGCGGTCGCGAAGTTGGCGGTAAATCGGCTGACTGTCGTTCCATTCACGGTCCATCCTGTTTTCCAGATTATCCCTTTACATAAAGACGTGCATCATTGGCCCCAGGCCACTACTTGGCCCGCTGAAGGTCGAAGTGCGCCCGGACTGGCTTCTCTCCTACCATGAAGGTCCACTCCTCGGCGTGATGGTTGGCGTCAAACACCGTGAACGCCACATGATGCATATGTCCATATTGCATATTGCCGGTCACGTCGAGGAATTCGAAGTCCAGGGTCTTAGCGTCCGGCGAAGTCTTTGCCACCATGCGAGGCCGGTTGCCTGCGTCGCAGTAATGGGTCAGCATCAGGCGATCTCCGTCCAGATAAAACATGGTGATGGGATCGTCCGGTCTTCCCGGCAGGCCCGTCATCTCGTGCATCATGGCGTTCCCCGTGGAAGTCACGCGCAGTGTGAAGTGCATGATCTTGCCATCAAACTCCGGCCCCGCGCCTGAGAGCACTCCGTCCCAGGAACCGGCGAGGGTCTTCAAGGTGTTGAACGACTTCTGGGCTTCGGATGACGCGGCGGTCGTCGTCCCGGACTGGGCAAAACCTGCAGCACACAACCACAACGAAATGAGTGGCAACATCAAACGAGCGGATTTCATGGTTCAATCTCCTTAAGAGGATCTTCTCTTCTTCCTTGAATCTACTGTTATACTTAACTACAACACTACATATCATGTCAAGGTGTTTTTTGCTTTTTTTGTAATTCAGATGAGGGCCAGCCTTCAGACCGAGGAAGATGGGGGACGTGGGTAATTTGTTTTCGGATGGAACTAGGGTGTGAAGCCGGGAGTACACGCACGACTCCCCGCAGCATTTCATCTCAAACAGGGGCGAGGATTTCGGGCGATTTACTGCTTGTTCGGTTCAGCGACGGCTGCGGCAGCCGTCGGTTTCGGCGTTGCGGTCCGGGTATATACGATTTTGCGGGCGCCGCCTTCACAACTTCCGACGATTTTGCCTTCCGTGTCTTTCGCCTTTTCGGCCAGTAGGATTTCCAGCGAGTACGACTTCACTCCGTTGGCCTCGACCTTCTTGGCGATTTCCGCCTTCAACTCTTCGCACGGCTTGGCCGCTTGCGCACTAATCACGACCGGCGCAAACGCAAGAACAGCAACAACGATCAACGATCTCATGGCGCGAACTCCTTTGAGTGGGATCCTATCCCGGTGGTGAGGATGATGACACGCAAAATTCCTTCCGGGTAGTTACGAATGGATCTGCCTCTTAAAGACTAGGAAGGATGATAGCGGAACAATTTCCGGCACTCCGTCCCTAGAAAATTGCCAAACACGGGGACGAACCAGCCGCCCCTCTCCAGGACGTATTTGCAGGAGATGAGGCAGGCGCGCCATTTGAATTCCTCGGTTCCGTGTTTCTTGCCGTAAGCGGTGATGTCTTCTTGCGAAACGCCAAACACCACGGCACCGATCTTCGACCAGACACACGCTCCCGCGCACATGGCACAGGGCTCGTGAGTCGAATACAAGACGAAGTCCGGGAGATACCGCCCATATCCGGAGGAGACATATTTCAATGTTTCCAGCTCCACGTGCTTGATGGATGATCCCGAGGTCTTCACCCGGTTTCCGGCCGAGGCGATCACCACTTCCCGTTTGCCAACCACGCGGGTGATCACGGCGCCGATGGCGTAGTCGCCGCGGTCACGGGCGCGCTTGGCCTCCGCGATAGCAAGCTGCATGAACTTCTTCTTCGGCTTGTAGGTTGCAGAAATCATATGTGTCCCGACGCCTGCGATGAGCGCGCCTCTCACTGTAAGGCAATCTCCCCGCGCTGGAAAGTATAGAGCTGAGTCTTCATGCCGCGAGGTTGCGGCTATTCCAAACTCGCGGCCCAAGGTTGACCAGTCCAAAGGATGCGCTTGCCCCACGGCAGTTTGAACGCGGCTATCGTACCGCTGGCGGGCTGGACGGATCTGAAGTAAAACCGGTTTGATACCGACAGCACATCATCCCATCCTTTGAAAATCGCAAAGGATGGGGCAGCCATTTTTTTCTTGCTTTCGACAACCCAAAGAGAGAACGGGGGGGCCAGCCCCCCAGAACGATTCTGGTAGTGATCCACCGGCGCGATAGCATAGCTTCTGCCATTGCAATTCCAACCAGCAAAGGTGAATCATGACTCCTAATGTTTACCTTTTAACTTATGTCAAATTGGTTATTTATCCTTGAACAACTCCAACACGTGCTTAGCTTGCGGCGAAAAATCCTGCCTCCCATTTGCGTCCTGTTCAAGCTGTTGGGATAGGCCCTTCCGATCGGTGATCCGAATTCGCGACACGTCAGGCTTGTTCTTCGTTTGGCTAAAGAACTTGGAATACAAAAATTGGACAGCTGTGCTACGTACCTCAGGATCTGAGTCAGCCATGCGATCAGCCACAAAAGAAAGAATTTGATAATTCACATCGCTGTCCGGCGAAAATCCGTCGTACGCCAGCTTGATAGTAGAAAGCGCCTCTCTACGCTGCGAGTTTTGCGGGTCCATGGCGATAGGTGCGCAGTGCTGCAAGATGTAGGAGCGCACTTGAGGATCCCGGACTCTCGGGCTTGTCAAGTAATTTTCGGCCAGAGAACGTATGGCAATCTCACGATCGGACAGTGCAGTCTCCATTGCTTTTGTCTTTTCCCCAGCAGGCAGATCGTCCAAATCCATCATGCGCTGGATTACCCCAGTGATTCTGGCTTTGGAAGCAGCATCCGTACCGCTCCAGTCCAGGACACATCGTGCCCTTAGTTGTTCTCCACCTTTCCACCCCATCAGCAGCACCTGTTTACCGACGACAGGCAATACGTTGTGCCAAACCGGCATTCGCATAGCGGGTAGAACTTTAGGGCCAAGCGTCCAATCAATCGGGACCTCGATGTTGGTTCCAGGCAACTCAGAGCCTCGAAGGTTCTTGGTAACAGCTAACGTGACCTCCGGTTCACCTTTTGTCGAATCCAATTGAGTGTTTGTGATGGTCGCGATCAACATTGGCCCACCGGCATCGAAGCCCGGACTCACACATGTGGACCACATATCTTGTCCCCATATCATGGGAGCGAGAGCTGCTATTCCGATAAAACAAAAAGCACGATTAGATCGCATATTAGTTACCAACCTTCTTCCCTAGGGGGCTGGCCCGCTCTTTAGATTTTATGCTCTCGCGCTCACTCCAAAAGCGGCTGCCCCGCTCTTTCCTGATTTTGGAAAGGGTGGGAGACACAACTCTCAACTTGTTGTGCTTTTGTGTCTCCCTTTGCTGCATAACTTTTATGTTGAAGAAGAGTAAAACCGGCTTGATTGCCGACAGCACATCATCCCATCCTTTGAAAATCGCAAAGGATGGGGCAGCCATTTTTGTTTTTGCTTTCGACAACCCAAAGACAACCTCTATGCGACACGAAATCAAACCCCACATGGGTGGGAGCGAGTGAACGACTCTACGCTATTGCGCCAGGATGTTAATCGCCTCTGAAAATGGGCCTACACTATCCCACGCCTTAACGGTGATGAGGTGTGCGCCCGGACTCAAATTCAAATACGTATTGAAATGCGATGCGAAGATCGAAAACACTGCCATCCCGTCCACGTACACCTTCATTCCCGTTACATTCCTGCTGTCGGTAGCACCGGCCGCGAGCAGCAGTTTGTTTGGTACTGTGGCGCTTGCCGGCGTACAAATGGTAACGGTACGGTCGTTGTTGCCAAGCGTGCACGGCGGAATATCCCATTTCGCTGCGAAACCCTGCGACAACACGTTGTTGACCCCTATGGTCTGGAAGGCATTAGGCGTCGTTAGCACGCCATCCGCATTTCCAGAAATGTAGGCGTTGTTGGCAAGGTCAAGCCCAATTCCGCTCGGCTCTGTGATGTTCGCGGTGCAACATATTGCAGTGCCGTATCGAGTCGAGAACAACAGCCTGGCGCCGTCGATGCTCAACTCCGAAAGCCACATCAGTAAATTGGCACTGCTGGTCGGTTTCACCAGAGGGAAGCTTGTCGACTTGGATGTTCCGGTGACGAACGCATGTCCAACCCCATCTGCTGCTACGTGGACCGAGAACTCATCCCCATCTTGGCCACCCAGGTAGGTTGAGTACGTCGGCTTTGAAAAGTCCATCGGCATTTTCACCACGAATGCGTCGGTGCAACGAAACTCGGCCCCTCCTTCCTCGAAGTCGCAAAACTCAGGGTCATGGTCCCGCTGGAAAGCATTCGCCGTGAGTGGGAAATCCATCGAGGCGGTCGAACCCACAACATACACTTGGTTGAACGGATCTACACTGACGCCCGTCGCGGTGTCCGAATCCGATCCCCCTATTAACGTGGATGCGAGCAAGGTGCTGCCGTCGGGGCTTAGCTTCGCAACAAACGCATCATAGTCTCCGTGAGAGGTGCGCTGGAAGGCGCTTTGCGTAGTTGGAAAGTCGCTCGAGCCCGTGTATCCAACTATGACTGCTCGTCCATTCGCATCCACTGCAATCGCAGATGACCAATCGTTCGCCTGTCCCGCCGTGCCGCCAATACTATTGCCGCCGACGTACGTAGAGTAGAGCACGCCAGAGCCATCGCTCTTGAGCTTCATGACTACTGCGTTGTTGCCAAGAGACGAAAATGTTGGTTTGTAAGCATTGGGCGTGGTGAAACAATCGGGGCCCCCAACACCGAGGACATGGGGATGCCTCTCGCTGTCCAATGCGATCTGCCTGAAAGCCTCACCAAAAGGCTCGCGACAGGGCTTCGCATTCAGCAGCGTGGAAAAGACGAGTCCAGAGCCGGTCGCGTTCAACTTCAGGACAAAATCGCAACCGAACTGATTGGATAAAACACATCTCCTGATCCACGCGCCGGAGGTGGTTGGGAAGTCCACAGCAGAATTGAGACTCCCCAGCACATATGCGTTCCCGGAGCTGTCAATCGCGATGTTTTCAGGGATGGCATTGGCAATGAGGGTCGAATACACCAAACCTGTCCCGCCACGATTCAGCTTCGCAACGAACATCGTTCGAAATCCGGTTTGCGAGCCGCTATCCGGTGTCGGAGTGCGTCGATATGCTCCCGAGGTTGTAGGGAACACGCTCGCATCTGTTGTGCCGGTCACGTACTGATATCCGGCTGCGTCCACCGTTGACGCCCTAATATCCGTATATGCGTTTCCATTGAAGTATGTGGAATATGAAACCTTGGGACGAGTGGATGTTTGTGCCGTGGAGAAAGCTGCAGCTAGTACGAAGAATGTGACGAAAAGGGACGCACGAGTAACCATGAGCGATCTCCTGGGAACAGCTTAGAATGCCGCTGCTTAACTTCAGGTTGCTTATGCCGTAGCACGCCGAGAACTCTCCGTTCTTTTAGAAATCGCACATGTAAAAGTTCTAAGTGCAAGATGGGTAAGCTTGTAGGTCTCAGAGCAGAATGGAAACTATTGGTCGGGGCGCGCGGATTTGAACCGCGGACCCCCTGCGCCCAAGGCAGGTGCGCTACCAGGCTGCGCTACGCCCCGACAGGTAGATCTCGATTTTAGCATCCTGCGCTTCTACTCTGTTTTTGGGGCTTCCGTTCGCGGCCAGCTTAGCCGTAAACAGGCAGCGGACTGGGGAGGCGTGGGTGTCCGCCTCCCCGCTACTACCATCCCCGGTCTGGGAGGTGGGGAAACCGCATGCTGTATTGCTTGGCGACGTTTACCAGATTTCCTTGCGTCTGCAATTCGGCGATGGTGGTGTTGTAATTGAATGACGTTCCTAGCTGACTGCGCGCGGAGTTGTAGCGGATGACCGCAAAGCCGGCTTCGCGGGATTCGCCGGGCGCAAGCTGAAACTGCGTGTCCGCCTTGCGGCCTTCCACAATCCCGATTCCCTGCGTGCTTACATCGTGCGTTCCCGGGCGACCCCAGCCGTAAGTGTTCCCCAGGTTATCCACACTCGTGGAAGATCCCGTCACATACGCCAGCGTGATCGGTTGCCGGCTCAGGTTGTGGAAGCGGATGTTCATTCGGAGCAGGTGGTGACGGCCGCCGACTATGCTGGCGGTGAGCTGTACCACCTCTGCCGAGAAGCGCTGATTGCTGTCGCAATGCGGCTTGCCAGTGCAGGCATCCGCGGGCGCTGCGGCTTTGGCACCGGGACACAGAAGCTCCCAATTGGCTGCCAGGTCCAGACCGCCGCTGGCGTTGTCACGGCCAACGATCTTGCCGTCTGCGCCGCGGAATTTTGGTTTGCCGGCGCCGATGTCGCTCGCATCCCAAACTTCCCGCGTGCGTGTGTAAGCCGCGCCGTCTGAGGAAGTGAACTTCGCCGCGGGGCAATTGGCGGCAATTTTATAGACTTGCCCCTTTTCGCCGGCGAGTTGTTCTTTGGGACATGACTTGTTGTCCGGCTCCCAGCTACCGCACCACATCTCGGCATCTTTTATCGTGACCTTTCCGACGGCAACTGCGTTGGTCGTCCCTATGCCGGCTTTCGAGCTGACGCTGGGCGACAGGCATTTCGAGCATAAAGAGATCCAGTCTCCTTGCTCTTGCGCCGCTGCCGTAACCGCCAGTACTGCCAGAAAACATCCGCTCAACCATCTCAATACGAGTTTCATCACGTAGCTCCTTGGATCTCTGTTTGTCAAACAACGGAACCGCAGCTACTTTCTAAAGCCCAATCTTGTTCGGGATTGGTAGGGCACGGCCAGGGCGTGCCCTGCCCAAAACATTCCTGCGTGGAGACTACTGGGCCGTGCAAAGGCCCCCTAACTCTCCCCCGTCCAAGGTCGAGCCTTTGATGGTGAATGGTGTGGATTGACCATCCACCGTGACGGTGACGGTGTCACCATCGACTCTGTAGGTTCCGGTCTTTTGCTGTATTGACCCGAACACGTTGCCGGAGATCAAGGCTTTGTCGTCGGAATCGAGCGTCATGCCTACAAGGAACAATCCGCCTTTACAGGTGTAAGTACCCTTGACTCTTTTGGAACATGCGGCCAACAGCAGTACTGTGACCATCGCCAAGCAAAGCATGCTGAGATGTTTCGTTTTCATTCCGTCCCCCTACCGTGTTTGAGCATTTCCGCTATTACGCCGCTTTCTGGAGCACGATTGGTACTTCGGTCGCCTTCGCGGCCAGGTAGTTCTTCAACCCGATGGCCGCAAAATAGAGGCTGGCAAGCACGGAGAGATACAAGCCCAGGCCGTAGGAAATGGCTTTTGACATTTCCGCTTGCGCTTCTCTTTGCATGTCCCCATACATACTCCCGGACGGAACCGGCCCCATGGCATTACTGATAGCGTTATGGGCGATGATCCCGACAATCGCCATGAACGCCAAAGGCAACAAGCCTCCCAGGGCGGCGCGCTTGTCCTTCCAGAAGTACTGGACAAAAGGCCCCGCCAGGCAGACGATGGCGAACAATCCGTACATGCCGGCGCTGCCGCGAAGATTGCTGCCCATCACTTCCACAATGTTCCTGGCGTTGAGCAGACCCAAGACCTGCCAGAAGGTGATTTCCATCTTGCCGGCGAACGGAATCTGCACCACAACCGCGTTCAACCAGAACCACGAGATCAACAACACCAGTCCGGCAACCAGGTTGGGCATTCCAACTTTGGCCACAATCTGGCCGAAGATTTCCCCGCCTTTCTGTTTGGCCACCTTCAAAGCCACTTCTGCCTGCTCCTTGGCCAGCTGTGATTCCGGCACCGCAGTGATGCCAGCCACCTGACCATTCGCGTCAAGTTCCACCTCCACTACCAGACCAGGTTTGGGCGGCACCTCGGACTTCCATACCCCTTCCAGCCCAAACTGATATTGTTGGCCATCGACAATCAACAACCCTGGGCCAGCGTTTGCATCCCGTAATACCTTGCCTCTCTTCGCCATAGTGATATCCCTCTCTTTTTTGCCAATGAGCAGTCATGTCTTGAAGCTTGCTCTCACCTCGCATTGCGCAAAGCACTAAGGAAAACCGTCACCAGCGGGAGCAGAATTTTGCCGCAGGACTTACAAGAAGGTGAGATCGATCGGGGAAGCCGAAACTTGGAGGAGTCCAGGACAGGCTTTGGCTATTGGACAAAGTTAGATTAATGCGCAATCTGTGCAGTCGTTGTTCCACCCTTTGGCGCGAGCGTCCCGATCGCACATTGTCCCGTCCTTGGAGCGTATGTGATCTCATTTTGAGTCGAGCCAGTTACTACTCGTCCTACAATGTCGGCGCTGCCGGAACCTGCCAGTGTGCCATTTGGCTGCACCGCAAGGGTAAAAGGAGAGGCCCCGTTCTTCACCGTCACCAGAATGTGGTCGGGCGCGTTCTCTACAACATAAGGCTCCCTTACGTGCGCCGCTCCGCAATCCAGAACCACAGCGTCCGCGGCAAATTCCAGAGCCAGCCCACCTTGGCTTAGATAGTGGCCATTCATTCTCAATCCAGAAGGTCCTGCGTGCATCACGCTGTCTATGGTCGATGTGATTCCGGAGGTGAGAGGGTTTTTGTCCGGCGGAGGCGGTGGCGCTTGCGCAAGGCTTCCGATCGTGCAACGCTCCGTTTTAGGCCCATAGATGGGCCGGTTGTCCCAATACCCACCGCCGGGGACAACAACGCCGTTTCTATACTCCTGCATCCATACCCTGTTGTACCCGGTAATGATTTGTCCATTTACGTCAACCGCGCCCGGGCCAGTAACCTTGCCATCATTTCCCATCATCAGGACAAAAGAACTCGGCAAGTTTTTCACATTGATGAGCAGTTGATTTGCCTGCTTTGTAATTGTGTAGGAATGACCGTCTGGTATGAGTTGGCCGCAGCCATTAAGCGAAACTGTATCAAGTCCGAAACTAAGTCCAAGACCAGAAGCGCCCTGGTAGGGTCCGTTCATGACAACACCCGCGCGTTCCGCGCCACTCATCTCCTCGGGATTGACTCCTGCCATATCGATCAGCCCGGTCCAGAAACCTTTGCCAACACATTCGAGCTCGTTTCCGCCTAGCTCCACGCATCGCCGTGCAGCCAGCGTGCCCGGATCATTCCTGGTGAACGCTGATCCGGAGGCTTCGGGGTTTGCGCTCACACCGATTGCCGCAATCCGTCTCTGTTCCGCGCGCAACGCCGCATAGCGAGCATTGTCTTTTCCGATGATCTGCGCAAACTGGGATTGGAGATTGTCAGAGAAGAATTGCCAGATATTGATGCCTTTGAAGCCAAATTTCGCGTCCCAGCGGCTGAAATGGTAGGTCAGGTCTTCACTGGGCTTATGGTCAGGGAAAGCTTTGTCCGCAGCTTGTCCAACGTTGTATTGTGCAACTTGATATTCGCCAAGGATATTCGCCTCGTCCGGCAGAAACCCGCGGCGATCAAACTCCCGGTTCTGCGATAAAACCTTAATGATTTCCGTTAACTCGTAGAATGCCCAAATCTGACGCAGCGAAGTCTCGCGTGGATCGCTGGTCTTCATCGCTTGCACGACCTGCTCTACGGCCGGCATTTCGCTGAGATAGGGCGGGTTGAATGATCCCTTCCGCCCTGCCGGTTTCGCTGACGTTCGCGCCGAGGAACTGGCAGCCTGTGTCTTACACGCCTTCACCCCAGCCGCCACCCGCTCACGGAGATTCACAGCCTGAAACGCCGGTTTCCCGTTTTGCTCGATTTTGAATTCGCAATATTCTTTCCCGGCCTGTTGTGCGCAACGAGTGACAGTCACGCTCATGCCGTCGTTGCACACATAGGGAGCGTTCAGTTGCAAAGAGCCAGGCTGCTGCGCGTTCGCCACGAGAGCATAAGCCGCTAAAACGAGAATGAGCGTGAGTTTGCAAGCCTTCATAGCAGGTCTCGGATCAAGCTAAATAAACAGTTGTGCGACAGTGCCACGGGTGATAGCATCTCCCGATTCCCGGGACGGCGGGTCGCTCTCCAGCGCCTGCTGAAACTGGCCTCCGGGAGTTGCCCTCCACCCCGCATTGCGCAATGGCGCAGGACAAACCGTCATGCCGGTCGAAAATTTTTGGGATCCTTCGGATTTCGAGGAGAAAGGCCTGGGGACGCGGGCGGACTCAGGCTCGGCAGAGCAGCGCCAATCCCTCGACGATCTGTTCAGCGTGACCTACGAAGAGCTGCGGCGCCTGGCATCGAGTGTGCGCCGAGGTGATCCCAGCGCCACACTGAGTCCGACTGTCCTGGTGAATGAAGCCTGGCTCAAGCTGGCCAGATCGCCGGGCGTAGCAGCGGAATCCCAGTTGCACTTCAAGCGTATTGCGGCCCGCGCCATGCGGCAGTTACTGGTCGAAGCAGCGCGGCGGCGGAATAGCCACAAACGCGGCGGAAATGACGATATTGCCATCATTGCCTTCGACGAATCCTTGCATCCGGGCGCCGAGTGCGGGAAGGATTTGCTTTCCCTGAACGCGGCATTGGATGAACTGGCACGCATTGAACCTCGCCAGGCACAAATGATCGAATACCGTTTTTTCGGCGGGCTCGAGGTCAGTCAGATTGCCGCGCTGCTGGGCGTGTCAGAAGCGACAATTCTACGGGATTGGCGGGCGGCCAAAGCCTGGCTGGCGCAGGCGCTGCGTAAAGCGGGCTAACTCATGTTTTCCTCTGCAACCTCTGCGATCTCGGCGGTTTAAGGTTTTTCTCGCTGAACACAACGCATCTTTAAACACCGACCGCGTAGAGAAAGGCCGCAGAGATCGCAGAGAAATTCCAAGGCAGCTACAAGAGAAATGGACAACCATCGCTGGGAGCAAATGCAGGCCATGTTCCACCAGGCCTCCGATCTTTCGGCAAGCCAACGGCAGGCTTTCCTGAACAGCGTCTGCAATGGTGACGGTACGCTCATGGCGGAAGTCCTCGCCATGCTTGAGGCTGATGGCACAGTCGATTCGCTACTCGACCGCGGCCTGGCCAGTGTCGCCGATCGAGTACTCGACCATCCCAACGGCGCAGCCATCGGATCTAAAGAATTTGGCCCTTACATCATCAAGGAAGTGCTGGGCGAAGGCGGAATGGGCGTAGTCTATCTCGCCGAACGCAAAGACCTGGGCAGCAAGGTCGCGATCAAGATTCTGCGCGACGCCTGGCTTTCACCCGCGCGCCGCGAGCGCTTCGCCAGCGAGCAGCGGACCCTGGCCCAACTGAATCATCAGTCGATCGCGCGGTTGTATGACGCGGACACGCTGTCCGACGGCACTCCGTGGTTCGTCATGGAGTACGTAGAAGGCCTGCCGCTCACCGACTATTGCCAGAAATACAACTGCTCGGTTGAGCGTCGATTGCGACTATTCCGCCAGGTTTGCGAGGCCGTGCAATATGCCCACGCCCACGCGGTGATTCACCGTGATCTCAAGCCCTCCAACATTTTCGTGAAATCCGACGGCAGTGTCCGCTTGCTGGACTTCGGAATCGCTAAACAGATCGAGGGCCTGGATTCGCCTGTCGATCAGACTCGAACGCTGCTGCGTCTGATGACCCCCGCTTACGCTTCGCCCGAACAGATTCGCGGCGGCAGCATCGGCGTGCATACCGACGTCTATTCGCTGGGCGTGATTCTGTTTGAGGTATTGAGCGACCGTCTACCCTTCGATCTGTCGAACCTGACGCCAAATGAAGCCGCCAGCATCATTGCCGGGCACGAACCGGGCAAGCCTTCGCAAGCCGCCAGTGAGGCTCACAGGTCGGCTATCAGTAAGGCAGCTTGGGCGGACCTGGACGTGCTCTGCCTCACGGCGATGCACAAGGAAATCCAGCGGAGATATCGCTCCGTGGAAGCCGTGATCCGCGACATCGATCACTTCCTAAGGGGAGAACCGCTCGAATCCCGGCCCGACAGTGTGGGCTATCGAGTAGAAAAGTTTGTTACCCGCAACTGGCGCGCGGTCTCGACGGTCGCGATAGTCCTTATCCTGATGGCCGCACTCAGCGGCATTTTCACCTGGAGGTTGGCGAATGCTCGCAACGCCGCATTGGCCGAAGCGGCGCGTACGCAGCGCATCCAGAGTCTCATGATCAACGCCTTTCGAGGAGGAGATGAAGTTGCCGGGCCGGCGGCTGACTTGAAGGTGGTCGACATGATTGACAACGGGGTTCGGGAGGCGCAAGCCCAGGGTTCTGATCCCAAGGTGCAATCTGAACTGCTCTACAACTTTGCGGTGATTTACCAGAAGCTGGGCAAACTCGACAAGGCCGAGTCATTGTTCCGGTCGAATCTGGAGCAGCGGAAAAAGCTTTTTGGCGCTGACAGTCCGGAAGTAGCCGAGAGCCTGGTCGGACTCGGCGAGCTGCGCTCCGATCAATCGCGCTTGGATGAGGCCGAACAACTGACCCGCCAGGGACTGGAGATGGCTAGCCGTCACTTAGCGCCTAATCATCCGGAAGTGGTGAAGGCGACACTGACTCTGGGTCAAATTCTGGGAGAGCGTGGCTCTTATGATCGAGCCATCCCATTGCTTGAAGGAGTCGTGCAGGTTCAATCCGCGCCGGGTATCGCGACTGCTGATTTAGCATCCAGCCTCTCCGCTTTGGCCGATGCCAATTATAACGCCGGCCATTACGACGTCTGTGTTCCCTTGTATGACCGGGTACTGGAGATGCATCGCCAGATCTATGGCCCAAGGCATCCCTTGGTGGCGGCTGACCTGGGAAGTCTGGGCGCGGTGCAGATCGATTTGGGTTATTACGATAAGGCCGAACAACTGGAACGGCAGGCGCTGGAGATCACCGAAGGTTATTACGGGAAAGACAGTCCGCGAGTCGCGCTTGAGCTTAACGCTCTGGGCCAGGCGTTGCAATATCAAAAGAAATACGACGAGGCCGTGGCTCTACTTCAGCGGGCCCTGGCGATCCGTGAGCGTGCCTTTGGGCCCACGCATTCCTCAGTCGCTGACACGCTCAACGAGCTGGGAAACATCGCTTCCATGCGCGATCAGCTGGATGAAGCCGAAGCCAAGTTCCGCCAGGTGGTGGACATCTACCGATCGGTCTATGGAGACCATCATTACATGGTGGCCATCGCGCTTTCCAATGTCGGCAGCATCCGCATGGACAAAAAAGATTACGTCCACGCCGAACAGATCTTCCGCGATGTCGTGCGCCGCTTTACCGAAGCCCTTTCCGCGGACAACGTGAATACGGGTATCGCACACACCAAGCTGGGGCGGTCCCTGCTGCGTGCAAAACATTTTCAAGAGGGGGCCGTGGAAAGTCTGGCCGGGTACAACGTTCTGATCAAGCAGACCAATCCGCAAACTAGTTTTCTGCGTGCGGCACGCAAAGACCTGGTGGCCGATTACGAAGCTCTGAAACAACCGGAGCAGGCTGCGCGGTTTCGGGCCGAGTTGGAGGCTTCCGATGCCCAGTCCGCCAAACCAACAGCCAAGAAGTAACCTCTCGCCCTAGTAGCCCGTGGTGCAAGTACGATTTGTATCAGGATATGCAATCAGACATACCGAAAGGGGCGCAAAATGAATACGCCTTCAGGCGCTGGATTTGGAAAGTCTACTTTCACCATGGACTGCTAAAGATCTCCTTAGCCTGAACGTGCCAGTCCGGCATGCGATGGGGAAGGGTATAATTTCGAATTGTGATTGAGCCTGCCCGCTATGCACTGGTGGCGTATGTAAGAAATCCCGTCGGGAAGTTTGTGGAGAGCCTGAGGCGGGAACTGCATCCTGAGCTGCCCCATCTGGCAGCGCACGTTACGATCCTTCCGCCACGACGTCTGCAAGGCACTGAATCCAGCGCGGTGGATACGATTTCCGACGTCTGTAGCCACATGGAACCGTTCGAAGCTGCCTTGGGAGAAATGGAGACCTTCATTCCCAACACGCCTACTGTCTTCATACGGGTCTGCCATGCGGCACAACGCTTGCGCGACTTGCACGATCAACTCAATGCGGACGCCCTCGCCATGAAGGAAGAGTGGCCCTATATGCCGCACATGACCATCATCAAAGTGCCCACCGAGGAGCAGGCCCAGAAAGCGTACCTGATCGCGCGGAAGCGCTGGGAGTGTTTCCGCGAGCCCCGCACCATCCAGATCCAAAAGCTGACCTTTGTCCGCGAAGAGCGGGACCATTGTTGGCTGGATCTTGCTACCCTTCCTCTGGGCCCGCAGCCGGTTGCTGCTCATCGCCGCTAGTTTTGCTTTCCTGCCGTTTTTACCCGAAATTACAGGCTGGTTTGGATTCCCAATGGCCATTGTCTTTCTGGAGTAAGGACATGTATCGCAGTGCCGTTGCCACTTGCCTGGCGGAAAGCTAAAACCATTAGATAGGACTGCTGCGAAAAGCGCTGGAAAAGCCACATTCGGCGTGTCCCTGAGCGGCTTAGAGACAGACCATGCAGATTGGAGTTTACGGATCGGGCTACCTGGGCACCGTGATTTCCGCGTGCCTGGCCGACTTCGGTACCCCGGTGACCTGCTGCCACCCCGATAGCTCCCGTATGGTGGAGATGGCCCAGGGAAACGTTCCCTTCTACGAGAAGAACCTGAACGAAGTGATTAAGCGCAACGTGCGCTGCGGACGCCTGGCTTATTCGACCGACATCGAGTCCTTTGCGCGGAAAGCGCAATTCATTTTTCTGGCCGAAGATTCACCGCAACATATCGCCGATCTGCCGCTGCGCATTGCCCGCTGCGCGCCGCGGCCGCCGGTAATGGCCATCGTGACCCCCGTTCCAGTGGGGACCGCGAGCGGCATCGAAAAGAAGTTACGCGAAACCCAAGCCCGAGCCACCATGGTTTCGCAACCCATGTTCTTTACTCCAGGATGCGCAGTAGAAGATTTCAATTGGCCTGACCGGATCCTACTGGGCACATCGTCCAATGAGGCGGTACTGATCATCAAGCAGATTTTCCATCCCCTGGTGATGCGTGGCGTTCCCGTAATTGTCACCAATCATGAGACCGCGGAGCTGGCCCGGGAAGCCGCAACCGCATTTGTTGCGACCAAGATTTCGTTTATCAACGAGCTGGCAAGCCTGTGCGAGCACGTGGGCGCCGATGCGCTGAACCTATCGCTGGCCCTGGGACTGGATAAGAAGATCGCTCCACGTTGTCTACAGCCGGGCGCCGGGATGGGCGGGTTGTTTGCCCAGACGGATATGGATTCGCTGGCTGATCTCGCGCAGAAAAATGGCGTTTCGCTGAAAGTGCTAAGCGCGGCGCGCGAGGTGAACTTCGCGCTGGCGGACCGCATCATTGACAAGATCGCGCACATCGTGGAATCGGTGCAAAACAAAGAAGTTGGAATATTGGGCCTGGCATTCAAGCCGAATACCAACTCCGTGGCCGGGTCCTGTTCGCTGCAATTAGCGCAGAACCTGGTAGCCAAGGGAGCCAGGGTCCGAGCCTACGACCCTGTGGCGATTCCCGACGCTCGCCTGCAACTCAATGGAACGGTCCGTTACTGTGAATCAGCCTACTCCGCCTGCGAAGGCGTAGATGCGCTGGTGGTCGGCACCGGCTGGCCGGAATTCCGTGGACTCGACTTTGACCGCGTCAAACATCTGCTGAAACGTCCTCTGATCGTGGATACAAAAAATCTGCTGGACTCCGTGCGTATGCGCGCCATGGGATTTGAATATGTTGGCGTCGGGCGCTAGCAGACCCGGCAACTGCAACTTCTGATCTGATGTGACTTAGCTCTTGCGGATATTGACCCTGCGAGCAGGGGATGCTCCGTCGAACATGGCGAGGGGCCTGGCTGCGGAAGAATGGATTCCTTGATACCGGCTGCGCACTACCAGCAGTTTCTCCAATTCCTCGTTACCCAGCGGCTCTTGCCGTCCAAGGATGTGGGTCACAAGTGTGATCTGCGCGAAGTGCTCGACGGTCTCCATTTTCATGTAGGCCTGGCTCAGGCTTTCGCCGTAGGTCACAACTCCATGGTTGGCCATGAGAATTGCGTCATACTCTGGGACAAACGGCTCTAAGGCCTCAGCCAGCTCCTGAGTGCCGGGGGTGCCATAGCGAGCCAACGGGATAGAACCGAGCCCAATCACAACTTCGCTCACCAGCGGCTTATCCAAGGCCATGCCGGCTGCGGCAAACCCCGTTGCGGTGGTGGGGTGAGCATGAACTACTCCCTGTATATCTGGGCGCACGCGGTAAATGAGCAGATGCATTCCGATTTCGCTGGAAACATCACCGCGGCCAGCGAGCTTGCGGCCCTCGGGATCAACAATCACCATGTCCTGTGGCCGCATCAGGCCTTTGCACATGGCAGTCGGCGTACACAGGATGCGTTGCTCATCCAGGCGCACGGAGAGATTGCCGTCCATAGCGGACACGTATCCGCGTTCGTGCATCATTCTGCCGAACTGGACAATCTCACGACGGGCTTGGCGATCACCGACCATAATCTAATCTATGGGTGCATCAGGCTATCAAAGTGGGGCCATAGTACCGCAGAGTCCATACAGAAACAAAGCAAATTACACAACAATTACAATGTTTTTTGAGCGGATTTAACGCTGCGAACCAGCGCGATTATCATGGCGTGTGCTGGTTTCTGACTTTTATTATCACTTGCCGGATGAATTGATTGCGCAAGAGGCGCTGGCCGACCGGGCGGCGTCCCGTGTGCTGCACGTTGCCTCCGGACAACTCCGGGATGATCGATTTCGCAACCTTCCTGATCTGCTTCGACCGGGCGATCTGATGGTGTTCAATAACACCAAGGTGTTGCCGGCTCGATTGTTTGGCCGGAGAAGAGGAATCCATGCGCAACCGTTGAGTTTGCGGAATCCTGCCTCGCGGGAGTTTCTCAAGGGACAGATTGAGGTATTGCTGACGCGCCAAACTTCAGAGCAACCGAATGAGTGGGAATGCCTGGTTCGTCCCGGAAGAAAAATCGGAGTGGGTGAGCGTCTGCTCTTTGGAGAGGGTGCCGAACTGGCAGCCGAGGTCGTTTCTCGCGGCGAGTTCGGTGAGCGCCGCATTCGATTCGAGCCAGTCCTCGATTTCTTTGCGACGCTGGAACGAATTGGGCACGTGCCATTGCCTCCGTATATCGGCCGCCAAGACCGTCTCTCGGACCGTGAACGCTACCAGACAGTGTTCGCGCGGACGCGGGGGTCGGTGGCCGCGCCCACCGCTGGATTACACTTCACCGCCGAGATTCTGGCCCGCCTAAGAGCGCGAGGAATAGAAACCGCGGAAATAGCTCTTCATGTCGGACTCGGAACCTTTCAGCCCATCCATGTTGAGCGGGTGGAGGACCACAAACTTCATAGTGAGACGTATGAAATTTCCGCCGAAGCTGCGCAGAAAGTGAACCGGGCTCTGGATGAAAAGCGCCGTGTGGTTGCGGTAGGAACGACGACGGTCCGCACGCTGGAGCATTCCGCAAAGCCCACCGGTAGAGTTCAGCCAGGCAACGCTGAGGCAGACCTGTTCATTTATCCCGGATTCGAGTTTCACGTGGTTCGAGCGTTGCTCACCAACTTCCACCTGCCACAGTCGACCCTGCTCATGTTGGTGTGCGCGTTCGGCGGGAAACAGATAATTTTGCGGGCTTATCAGCACGCCGTCGAACAGAAGTATCGTTTCTATTCATACGGAGACTGCATGTTTGTGGAACCTTGAGAACTGGTAAATTCTCCTTTATTTGAGGACTCTTCAACAATCACCATGAGGTATCTGCAAAGCCATTGCGTTCCCGCCGTTAGGCGTTATGTTTATTGGACAGGAAAATGATAATCAGCAAAACGAATCGTCTAGGGATCGTTGTCGGACTGCTGCTATTCGCGTTTGCGTGTCAGAAACCGAAGCCACGGGACAAATCCGTGGAACCGATGGTCAAGAGCGCCACTCCTCCCGCGCAACATTTGCTGCACAAGACTTTTTCGGTGCAAAAGTACGAATCGTTTGAGATGCAGGTCCCTCCTCACTGTTTGCGACCGCGCCTGCATGGTGATTTTCGCTCGTTCCGCTACGGGGAACAGGGGAATCGGGCAAGCGATGATGCCGCCAGTATCGACGTTCTCGTTTTTGACGAACAACAATTCAAGGATTTTGTCCAAGGGCCGGGAGGTGACTCCACTCGCTCCGTGCAGGCTGCTTACGAACGGCAGATCGACTGGGCCCTGCCTTCCAGTTTTGACAATCCACAGAAGTATTACCTGGTGTTCAATAACGCAACCGGAAAGCCGAAGACCAAGATGGTGGAAGCGGATTTAACGCTCAGCTTCGACTAGCCGGCGCCGCCCATCGAACCCGTTCCTGCTGCTAAACTAAGCGGGTTGTCACCGCGAAAAACATCTACGAAAACCGCTATGCCGGAGACCGGCTTGCAGGGGACGCCGGAAACCTCTCCCGCCAAGCCGCCAGTCCTTGTTGCCGACAGCAAAAAGCGGATTTTCCTGATTGATGCCATGTCCTTCATTTTTCGCGCGTATCACGCCATGGCGCGGCAGCGGAGCATGTCCACAAAAACTGGCGTCCCCACTGCCGCCACCTACGTTTTCGTCAATATGCTGCGCAAGTTGCGGGATGACTTTTCCCCGGAATATCTTGCGGCGGTGTTCGACGTCTCTGCGCCCACCTTTCGTGATCAACAGGCCGAGGCGTTCACCAGCGTGCGCCGCTTCGATCTCAAGACACAAACGTTTCAGGAAGTTAAGTATCAGGGTTACAAAGCGAATCGCGTGGCAATGCCTGGAGATTTGGCGCAGCAGCTACCCTACATCCGGCGGGCGCTTGACGGGTACCACATCCCCATTCTCGAACTGGCCGGCTACGAAGCCGACGACGTGATTGGCACATTAGCCAAGAAAGCGGCGGCCGAGTCGTATCTGGTTTACGTGGTTTCCAGCGACAAGGACATGCTCCAGTTGGTGAACGAAAAGGTTCTGGTTCTCAATCCGCCAAAAGACAATCTTATTTGCGACGCTACCAAGGTTGAGGAAATTCTAGGGGTGCCGCCGGAACGGGTTATCGATGTGATGGCCCTGCGTGGTGATTCCATTGACAACATTCCGGGCGCGCCTGGTATTGGCGACAAGGGCTCGGTGGAACTGATCAAGCGGTTTGGATCGGTGGAGCAGGCGCTTGACCGTGCCGCGGAAGTCGAAAGGAAGACCTATCGCGAATCTTTGCAGAACAATCGTGACAATGTCCTGTTGAGCAAAAAGCTGGCTACGATTGATTGTGATGTCCCGGTCGAGCTTGATGTGGCCGCGATGAAGGCAGGATCGCCGGACGTCGAGGCACTGCGCGGGTTGTTCACCGAACTTGAATTCACCTCTCTGCTCAAGGAACTGCTACCGGTCGTGGAAGTTGGTGAGGCGCAATATTCGGAGGCAAAGTCCGCAGCGGACTTCGAAGCCTTGCTCAAAAGCATGCCTGCTGGTGGCGCGCTCGCCATAGCAATGCCGACAGAGGTTTCCACAAAGGAAGAAAGCGAAGAAGAGGAAGTGGAACCGCAGACTGAGATGTTGTCCTTGCTGGACGCTGCAACGCCGGCGGAGGAAATCACTAACTTGGCAGTGTCTGCCGCAGCCGGCGTGGCGATGACAGTTTCCAGTGAGAAAAAGGAAGCGTACGAACGCTTGCGTTCCGTGTTGGCAGATGGCGGCATTCCCAAATCAATTCACGATTACAAGAGCGCGATCCATTTATCGGAACTGAAAAACCTCCCACTGCGCGGAGTTGAGCATGATCCAATGCTGTATTCGTACTTGCTCGATCCGACCTACTCTTCGCACCGCATGGCTGACGTTGCGCTACGGCGTTTCAACCTTAAGTTGAGCGGAAGCTTGGCTGAAGCCGCTGACATTACCGGACGTCTGGCAACGACACTGCGCAAAGATGTAGAAGAAGCGGGACTGCTCAAACTTTGCCAGGAAATGGATTGGCCGCTGATTCCAGTGCTGGCGCGCATGGAACGGGCCGGAGTCAAAATTGATCGGGCCGCGCTGGCAGCGATGTCCTCTCGCCTGGAATACGAGATTGCTGCAAAAGCGAAGGAAATCTACGGCGTTTGTGGAATGGAGTTCAACATCGGCTCTCCCAAACAGCTGGGAGATGTGCTGTTCAACAAGTTGAATTTACCGAAGCCCGTGAAATATGGCAGAGGCAAGACAATTTCGACCGCTGTGGATGTGCTGGAAGCATTGGCGGCCGCTCACGCGGCACCGCGCCTTGTCCTTGAATACCGCCAGCTGACAAAACTGAAGTCCACTTATGTGGACGCTCTTCCGGCGCTAATCAGCCCCGCAAGTGGACGACTGCATACTACCTTTGGCCAGACTGGAACCGCCACCGGCCGGCTATCTTCCGCCAATCCCAACCTGCAAAACATTCCCATTCGCACCGAATTGGGGCGCGAGATTCGCGCCGCTTTTACCGCCGAGCCGGGTCATGTGTTACTGGCGGCGGATTACTCTCAGATCGAACTTCGATTGTTGGCGCACTTTTCCAAGGACGCCCTTCTGGTGGAAGCATTCCGTCGAGGCGATGACATCCACACTTTGACCGCGTCCCAGGTATTCGGCGTGCCGCCGTTGATGGTCACAGCCGATCACCGCAGGCAGGCCAAGGTGGTGAACTTCGGGATTGTCTACGGCTTGTCGGCATTTGGCTTGTCGCAGCAGTTGGGAATCGAGCCTGGGGACGCCAGGAGGTTCATCGACGCCTATTTCGAAAAGTACAACGGCGTGCGGAAGTTTATCGACCAGACGCTGGAAGAAGCTCGCCGTACCCAGCATGTGAAGACACTGTTCGGGCGGATACGGCCCATTCCGGATATCAACAGCAAAAACGCCAATCAGCGTGGCTTTGCCGAGCGCACGGCTGTGAATACGCCTCTACAGGGTACGGCGGCAGACCTGATTAAGCTGGCCATGATTCGCATTGACCATTGGCTCACGGAAAAGCGCTTGACCGCGCGCATGACCTTGCAGGTCCACGACGAACTGGTGTTCGAGGTGCCCGAAGCTGAAGTGGAAGTGGTAAGGAGCCTGGTCAAGGAGCAGATGGAGAAGGTACACCCCCTCTCGGTACCGCTACTCGTTGAAATCGGAATTGGAAAGAATTGGCGGGACTTGAATTGAAGCTACAAATTCGTCGACGGCCCCCGATCGCGATCGGCAGCCTCATTCAATAATCTTTTCGAGCGAATGCGAGCGATTCTCCTAACCCGGAGAAGGCGCCGGAGAAAAACCCAGTACACAAACCAGAGCAGAGTTCCGGCTGTGGCCACCAGCAGGGCAAGACTCCATAGGCTGCCTGCCTGGTTTAGAAAAGAAGTGACTGCGCCGGAAGCGAAGTAAAGCAAAAGCCCCGCGAACCATCCGGCCGCGATCATCGACAAGCGGGCGGGAAGCAATGCTTTACCCTCAACGTCCCAGTGACGCTTTTATGGCGGATGCAATGTTGCCGGCCAGAGTTTTCATTTTGGCCTCCGACTCGGCTTCCACCATGACCCGCGCCAGCGTTTCCGTGCCGGAATAGCGGACGACGACTCGTCCGTTGCCATCGAGTTCTTTCTCCGCGGCTTGAATTGCATCCCGGACCGCGGGCAGTTTGGCGAAGGGTACTTTCTCCCGGACGTGAATATTCTGAATGGTTTGCGGAAACACTTTCAAATCGCTGGCCAGATCTTTCAAGGTCCGCTTGGTCCGCGCTACAACTTCCATGACCCGCAAAGCAGTTAAAAGCCCGTCGCCAGTCGTGGCCTCGCCATCGCGGAAGATAATGTGCCCCGACTGCTCGCCCCCGAGGGTGGCGCCAGTCTTCAACATTTCTTGGAGAACGTATTTGTCTCCTACATTCGCGCGTAACATTCGGATGCCGGAGCTGCGCAGCGCGATTTCCAGCCCCATGTTTGACATGGTGGTCGCCACCACCGTGTCTTTCTGAAGGACTCCGCGTGCCTGCATATCGCGCGCGGCCAATAGCAGTACTGCGTCACCGTTCACGACTTTGCCATCGCCATCGCTGAACAGGGCGCGGTCGGCATCGCCGTCGAAGGTTACACCCAAATCAAACTGCCCGCGTTTTTCAGCGATCACTTTCGCGGCCACGCTGGGGTGCAATGCCCCACAGCCGTCGTTGATGTTTTTGCCGTCAGGACACGCACTGAGAATCGTAGCCTTGATGCGGAGCGCGCGAAAAAGTTCTGGGGCCTCCGCGGCTGCGGCGCCATTCGCGCAATCCACTAAAACTCGCAGTTCGCTGAGATCTACTTTTGCATCCGAAGCCAGCCAATCGATGTAGGCACGTCTTAGTCCAGCTTCTCCGGGCAAACTGGGGACGGGTTTCGCTGCCGGCTCAGGGTGAGCATGGGGATTTTGCAGCAGGCTGAAAATTTCCTGCTCAATGGCCAGTTCGCGGGCGTCCGGCAACTTGAATCCATCGCGAGAGAATATCTTGATTCCATTGTCGGTCCAGGGATTGTGCGACGCCGAGATTACCACTCCGGCAGAGTATTTGCGCGAGCGCGCGAGATAGGCGACCCCGGGCGTGGTAATGACTCCAGCGCTCTGCACTTCCGCTCCCACCGATGCCAGCCCTAAGGCCACGCGATCCGCGATCCAGCCGCTGGATTCGCGTGTGTCCTGCCCAATCACAACTTTGGCTTTGGAGCTAGAGCGGGTCAAGTCATGGCCCAGCGCGCGACCGATGAGATAGGTACTGGCCATGGTAAGCGGAAATTCGCCGGCGACGCCGCGAATTCCATCGGTGCCGAACAGTTGTCGAGATGGCAATGTCATTCTTTTACTCAGGTGCAGGACTCTGGACTTCAGCAGACCTTCCCAATTCCACGAATGCAACTTGAAACTTCTCGGGGCCGATGTGAATCACCTGTAAATCATGGGGACGATGCACTTCGACTGCGCTGGAACTAAAGGTGCGCGTTCCCGGCTGCCCGGCGTCGAGGGTAATTTCCGCCTGCACGTCGGTAGGCTGTAAGCGGCGCATGGCGCGCTGCGGTCCCCGCAGCAGGATTTGCGCGCGCGGAATGCGGTCATAGCTCATACCGAGATTGGTGGGGACGTTGCGAAAGATGATCGGTACTTCAATCGCAACCTCAACCATGGGATCTTGCGCCAGGACGAACCACAGTCCACCAGCCAGCATTAGCGAGAGAAGTTTCAGGCTGAAGTTGTGCACGACCATGCGGCGGAAGAAATCAGTCATGGTTACCGTCCGCCTCTCTGGTTGGAAACGGATTTTGTGCTCAGGTTCTGCGCGTTCCTGGGCTCCGGCTGCAAAGCGTCGGCATCATTCGCAATTGGCGTGGGAAGTGCAGACGGCGGCAAATAACGCTTCACCATCTCTCCCAGGCGCTTACGCAGCTGCTCCACGGCCAGATTGCGCTCGATGTTTCCCGCCACTGCCAGGCTGATGGCGCCGTTTTCTTCGGAAACGATGACCGCAATGGCGTCGGTTTCCTCGGTGATGCCAATGCCGGCGCGGTGACGGGTTCCCAGCTGCGTCGATAGCACCGGGTTCATCGAAAGAGGCAGGAAACAAGCGGCGGCGGCAATGCGATCTCTTTGCACGATCACCGCGCCATCGTGCAGCGGCGCGCTAGGGCGGAATACTGTGGCTAACAGATCGTAAGAAAGACGAGCGTCAAGCGCCACGCCGCTTTCAATGTAAGTCCGCAGGCCGATCTCGCGTTCGATCACGATCAGCGCGCCGGTCTGGTGCTCCGAAAACAGGTTGGCCGCGAGAACGATGTCATCGTAGGCATCCATCTCTCCAGCCATGGACCGGCTGAAAGTCAACTTTCGGCCAAGCCGCGCCAACGCCTGGCGGATCTCCGACTGGAAAACCACGATGATGGCAAACACTCCATAGGGCAGGAGCGTGCTAATCAACCAATTGAGCGTGGTGAGTTCGCCGAGGCGGGTGAAGTAGAACGCAAGAACGACCGCTGCTACACCCACCAACATGTAGGCGGCACGGGTGCCCTGGATCAGGGCCAGCAGCTCGTAGATGATCACGGCGACCAAAAAAATGTCGATGACCGAAATCAGCGACATGTGCGGCCACGCAGTGAACTTCATGAACGACGCCCTTTCCTAGGCTACGGCAAACTACATTGTAATCTATGGCTTAACAAGAACAATCTAGCCGCGATTTGGCGCGGATTAACCCGATTTGTAGGGATTGAATGTGGACTTGATCCGCATGATCAGCGAGAACCTGCGGCTAGGCGTTGGTTTTGACGGTGGCGGTTATCGTGCCTTTTTGCAACCGGGCAGAAATTTCATCTCCTGATCGAACCTGGGAAGCTTCTTTTAGAAGCCTGCCTGACTGGTCAAACACGAGAGCGTACCCACGATCCAAAATCGCAAGCGGAGACAAAGCATTCAACTCCCCGGAACGCTGCTCGAGCTGTCCTCTGCGCCGGAGCAGCAAGGTGCGAACCGCAGAAGTGAGAGCAGAGACGCACGCGTCAAGTTCCTGGCCGATGCCGTGCAACACTCGGCGCGCGTCGTAATGGCGAACGGCAGCAGAAAGAGTTTCGTAGCGACGGCGATGGCGTTCGAGTACGTCTCGTTGCGAATGGGCCAACCGATACACCAGATCATCCAGACGCTGTTGGCGCCGATGGAGTAAGTCGGTGATGCGGCCGAAGGCCCCATGCTGGGCCAGTTCCGTCAACCCCTGGCGTGCCATCAGCAACCGGTAGCGAATGGCCTTCTCCAAGCGCCGGTGGAGAGACCCCGCCTGTTCTTCAATCTCTTGCCGCGAGCGAATTACCAGTTCCGCCGCCGCTGACGGAGTCGGCGCCCGAAGATCGGCGACAAAATCAACAATGGTGAAATCGGTCTCGTGTCCGACGGCTGAAATCACCGGAATCTTCGAAGCGGCCACTGCGCGTGCCAGCGTCTCTTCGTTGAACGCTGCCAGATCCTCGGCCGAGCCGCCGCCCCGCGCTACGATGATGACATCTACGCAGGCTGCTTGGTTGAAATAGCGGACCCCGGAGGCGACCTCCGTTGACGCTGATTCTCCCTGCACTTGCGCTGGGAAGATCAAGATGCCGGCAGTTTGATGCCGGCGCTGCAGAATATTCAGAATATCGCGCAGGGCTGCGGCCTGTGGAGAGGTCACGATACCGATGCGGCGGGGAAGGGTCGGGACTGGCTTCTTGCGAGCCGAGTCAAACAACCCTTCTGCCTCCAGCTTGGCTTTGAGCTGCTCGAATGCGATTTGCAACGCCCCGGCGCCGTTGGGTTCCAGATACTCGGCGGAGATTTGCAGCTCACCGCGGTCTTCATAAATGGTGACCCGCCCCCGGACCACAATTTGCATTCCATTCTCAGGTCGAAAACGCAGTAACCGGGCCTGCGAGCGGAACATCACAATACGTATTTGTGAGTTCGCATCCTTGAGCGTGAAATATAGATGCCCGGAATCGTGAGCGCGGAAGTTGGAGATTTCTCC
>Ga0137366_10000025_pt1 | contig 74556 bp, 72 predicted proteins | sample SagtaG_8_FD_104938 | JGI IMG/M metagenome (GOLD analysis project Ga0137366, IMG submission 104938) | Vadose zone soil microbial communities from Sagehorn Ranch, Mendocino, California, USA - Sage1_L_60_16 metaG | ecosystem: Environmental > Terrestrial > Soil > Vadose zone | place: USA...
AACGAAAACTGCCGCGCATCTATAACCTCTCCGGCCGCCCTGCTCTCGCGGCCGTTACCTAAACGATAAGGGGTGACAGAGTCTCATCGCAGTTAATACGACATTTTCTGGTTGCAACAACAGCGTGAGTCCGGCTGGTTTGACACTCCGTAGTAGCTCTGTAGAATAGATTTTGCAGTCCTTCCTGCACGGCGAGCCTGCGGGCTCGCCTCACTTATGTATTTATTGCCATCGTGGCGGAATTGGCAGACGCGCATGGTTCAGGTCCATGTACCCGCAAGGGTGTGGGGGTTCGAGTCCCTTCGATGGCACCAAAGCTGGACGGCCCTGGCAAAGGCTCAGGATTTCCCCTACGGACTTCCAGCTTCGCGGAGGCTCGGCTTCACGCCCGCAAAACGGCTCAAGTTCGAGTCCCTTCGATGGCGCCAGCTTGGCCGGTAGTTCCGGATTCCCGCACAACCGTATAATTAAACATTTGCAGGTCGAGCTTCCATGCCCACCAAACTTGAGGAAATCGTTGCCGCCACGCGGCGCCGGGTCGCGAATTCCAGGCCTACGGCCAACTTGCGCGATCTGGAGAAACGGGCGCAAGAGCATGCTCCGCGCGGGTTTCGCCGTGCCCTGCAATCCAAGGCGCGCAGCGGAATCGCCGTCATCGCGGAGTTGAAGAAGGCATCGCCTTCACGAGGCCTCATCCGAGCAGACTTCAACCCGGACAATCTGGCCCGCGAACTCGAAGCCGCAGGCGCAACCTCACTTTCGATTCTTACAGATGAAGAGTATTTCCAAGGCTCGCTGGAGAATCTTCGGATCGCCTCTGGCGCGACGACACTTCCCTGCCTGCGCAAGGACTTCATCGTGGACGAATTTCAGCTGCTGGAAGCGCGCGCTTTCCACGCCGACGCAATCCTGTTAATCGTCGCCGCGCTCTCGCAGGATGAACTGGTTGGCCTGGTCATCCAAAGCCGCGAATACGAACTCGACGTTCTTTGTGAAGTTCATGACCAAGCCGAGTTGGAGCGGGCCACCAACGCAGGCTGCAACCTGATCGGGGTCAACAGTCGCGACCTGCACACTTTTCAGGTGGACCTCGATACAGCTTTCCAGGTGGCGGAACGCATGCCAAAAAACATCGTCGCCGTAGCGGAAAGCGGCATCCATAGCGGAATAGACATCTCCCGTTTAAAGAACGCCGGTTATCAGGCGTTCCTGATTGGCGAATCGCTCATGAAGGCAGATTCTCCGGGAGACGCCTTGCGGAGCCTGATCACGCAAGCGTTCCCTGAGAACCGGGAATTGGGCTCTGAGAACTGATTTCCAACCCCGTTTGACCTATGACCTGGATCAAGATTTGCGGCATCACGAACCTCGAAGACGCACTCACCGCGGTGGATGCGGGAGCGGACGCGCTGGGCTTTGTGTTTTATGAGAAGAGCCCAAGGAATGTTGATCCAGCGACCGTCAAGAGCATCGTGTCGCAATTGCCTCCAAAGCTGGAAAAGATAGGCGTGTTTGTGCATGGAGCCAATTCACAGATGGAAATGATTGCCCAGCAAACTGGATTGACTGGGGTGCAAGTTCACACTGATCCGCCGGAAAAAGGACGTTCACCCGAGCCAAAGCTTCCTCCCCGATTCAAACGATATGTCGCGTTGCCGGGAAGACTATTCTTTGGAGCGGATGGTCAGGGGATGCAATCGTTTCTTCCTCGAGGCAGGCGAATTGATGCTATTTTTCTCGACTCCGGCACTGAGCAGCAACTGGGTGGCACCGGAGAAGTTTTTGACTGGCACCAAGCATCACAAATGGTTGGCTTGGTCGGACGACTCGTTCCGATCGTGGTTGCGGGCGGATTGACAGCAAGCAACGTCGCCGACGCAATAGGCGTGCTCCGGCCTTGGGGCGTGGACGTGTCTTCCGGGGTGGAAGCCTCTCCTGGGAAGAAGGATCCACACAAAGTCCAGGCATTCATACAGGCAGTACGGGCAAGTGAAAGGAATTGATTTATGGGTACCGCAGCAGTGACCCGAAAATCCGGAAGCACTCCTGGCCGCTTTGGCCCCTACGGCGGGCGATACGTTCCCGAAACCTTGATGGCCGCTCTCGAAGAACTGGAGCGGGAATACGAAAAAGCCAAGCGCGATCCCAAGTTCAAGCGCCGTCTTGAGGAACTGCTGCGTACTTACGCCGGGCGTCCGACTCCGTTGTCCTTCGCCAAACGCCTGACGCAAAAACTCGGCGGGGCCAAAATCTACTTGAAGCGCGAAGACCTGCTCCACACTGGCGCGCACAAAATCAACAACTGCATCGGACAGGCCTTGCTGGTCGAGCGCATGGGCAAGCATCGGGTCATCGCGGAAACGGGCGCCGGCCAGCACGGAGTGGCCACCGCCACCGTGTGCGCGCTGCTCGGCTTCGAGTGCGTGGTCTACATGGGCACCGAAGACATGCGCCGCCAGGAGTTGAACGTGTTCCGCATGCGCCTGCTGGGAGCCGAGGTTCGCGGTGTGGATTCCGGCTCGCGCACCTTGAAAGATGCCATCAACGAGGCTATGCGCGACTGGGTCACCAATGTCCGCAACACACACTACCTTCTCGGTAGCGTGCTGGGCGCGCACCCCTATCCCACCATGGTGAGGGATTTCCATAAAGTAATCGGGCGCGAGGCCCGCGCCCAGATTCTTAAAGTTGAAGGCAAACTACCGGCTACGATCGTCGCCTGCGTGGGAGGAGGTTCGAATGCCATCGGCGTCTTCCATGAATTCATCAAAGACAAGAAAGTGCGATTAGTCGGAGTAGAGGCTGGAGGCCGCGGTGAAAAACTCGGCGACCACGCGGCCCGCTTCAGCGGCGGCTTGCCTGGTGTTCTGCAAGGAACGTATTCTTACGTCTTGCAGGATGCCGCCGGGCAAATTGCGTTGACTCATTCCGTCTCAGCCGGATTGGACTATCCTTCGATTGGCCCCGAACATGCGTGGCTCAAAGATCAGAAGCGTGCGGAGTACGTGTCGGCATCGGACAAAGAAGCGTTAGAAGCCACGACTCTGCTGGCGCGCACCGAAGGAATTATTCCCGCGCTCGAATCTGCCCACGCCGTTGCTGAAGCGATCAAGCGCGCACCCAAGATGAAGAAGTCAGAAATCATGATTGTGAATATTTCCGGGCGGGGGGACAAGGACATTGGGATCATGCGGGAGAATCTGAATCTGGAATAATTGTCATCAATAGCTCGCTCAAGCGCCAACCAGCCCACGCCGTTCCAGTCTGGGCAGAGCCTGAATGGACTTTCCTGCCTTCCGTTGGGCGAGGCGCAACTCGTAAAGACTCTGCAAGTTCAGCCAAAATTCCGCACTCGTGCCAAAAAAATGTGAAAGGCGCAGGGCCGTATCGCCCGTAATGGCGCGGGTTCCGTTCAGGATTTGCGTGACCCGGTTGGTCGGCACATTGAGTTTACGAGCCAGTTCAGCCGCACTCATATTGAGCATCTTTAATTCCTCGGCCAAATGTTCGCCTGGATGAATAGCAGTCATCGCCATAGTAGTGCTCCTTCAATGATAATCGACAATCTCCACATTGGATGGCCCGACTGCCCCGGCCACCCACTCAAAACAGATCCGCCATTGATCGTTAACGCGAATGCTGTACTGGCCCTTGCGATCACCCACCAATGCTTCCAATCGGTTGCCGGGGAGGGCCGCGAGGTCACGAATGGAAACCGCGGCCTCCAGACGGTCAAGCTTCAACCGTGCCGAGCGTTCCAGTGCTGACAACGCCTTGACTCGTTTCCCGGTAGCGAAGTCCCTGGTCCGCTTGTCCCGATAGCCAAGAATCACTTCTAAAACATAGCAATAATTATGCGTTACGTCAATCGTAACAGTCGGGTTGGTTGTCCTGCGACATTTGTGAGATAGTGATAATTAGCTTTCATGCCGCTCCATTTCGAAAACAAACCTTCTTTAGTTGCCTACGTCACCTGCGGCGACCCTGACCTTGCGACCACGCGCGAAATCATTCTCGCCTCGATCAAAGCTGGCGCGAACACCATCGAACTCGGCGTCCCTTTCAGCGATCCGGTGGCCGACGGGCCGGTCATCCAGCGTGCCAGCGAGCGCGCTCTGAAACACAACACATCGCTCGAGCAAGTACTCAAGCTGGCCGCGGAAATCCGCGAGCATTCGCAATCTACAGGCTTGGTCATCTTCACATACTTGAATCCCATCCTCCGCATGGGCATGGAAAAGTTCTGCAAGGTCGCGCGCCTTGCCGGAGTCGACGGCGTTTTGGCCACCGACCTTCCAGTAGAAGAATCCGCCGAGTATATCCGCGCAGCGCGGAGAAACGACTTAGCAACCATCTTCCTTGCCGCACCGACCAGCCCCGACACGCGGCTCAAGCGAATCGCCGAATCTTCTACTGGCTTCATCTATGCTGTCTCCCGCACTGGCGTAACCGGAGCGCGCCAGCAAATGACCGAGGACGCGCAAACGCTGGTTCGCCGCATCCGCAAGTTCACCAAGCTCCCGGTTGCGGTGGGCTTCGGCATCTCGACTCCGGAGCAGTTCCAGGCGGTCAGCCAGTTCGCCGATGCTGGGGTGATCGGCAGCGCTATCGTGGAAATCATTGAGCGGAATCCGGGCAAAGAAGCCGCATCTGTGGCACAATTTGTACGGCAGCTATTGGTCGTTGGTCGTTAGCCGTTGGCCTTTCATCGCGATCCGCCGCAAGGCTGCTTCTCCAACAATTGAACAATTACAATGGTCCCGGTCTGCGGCCAAAGACCAACCACCAAGAGCGAACGACTGATCATGGACATCGGCGATTGGCGCAAGAAAATTGACGAGCTTGACCGCAGGTTGGTCGAGCTTCTGAGCGAGCGGGCCCAGGCCGCGCATGAGATTGGCAGGCTCAAGAAGAACGCTGCCATGCCTATTTATGAGCCCGACCGCGAGCGTAACGTGTTCGAGAATGTGCAGAAGGCAAACAAGGGTCCGCTGCCCGACCGCGAGTTGTTGAGAATTTACGAACGCGTCATGGATGTAATGCGCCAGATTCAGAAAGAAGAAATTAGCCCGGACCTTCGCGAAGGTGATCCGGGAGCGACCGAGCTAGATAACGAAGTCAATGATTAGAGAAGCATTGAGCCATCCGCTCTCAGCGATAGGTTTATCAAGCTGAGAGCTGAAAGCTAAGAGCTTACTTATGATCGTCGCAATGCAGGAAGGCGCGACCGACGCGCAGATCCAGGACGTGGTTGAGCATTTGATCCGCATGGGGTTCTCCGTTCACCGGACTACCGGAGAACGTCAAACCGTGCTTGCCGCCGTTGGCGCTCGAACCGATTTTGACACCCGCATCCTGGAAGTGCTGGATGGGGTGGAGCATGTGCATCGCATCAGCGCGCCCTACAAGCTTTCGGGTCGAGCCTTCCGGCCTGAAGGGACAATCATCGAATTTCCCAACGGCTTGAAAATCGGCGGGCCTGAAGTCGTGGTCATGGCGGGACCGTGCTCGGTCGAATCGCGCGAACAGTTGTTCACCGTCACCGAACAGATCGCCAAGGCCGGCGCGCGGGTGCTGCGGGGCGGGGCGTTCAAACCTCGCAGTTCCCCCTATTCCTTTCAGGGCATGGGGCTTGAAGGCCTCAAACTGCTTCGCGAAGCGGGTGATACCTTCGGCGTGCTGGTGATCAGCGAGGTAATGGAAATTTCGCAGATTGCGATCATGCTGCCCTACATCGACATTTTCCAGGTGGGCGCACGCAACATGCAGAATTTCAACCTGCTGCGCGAGCTGGGAAAAGTAAGAAAACCGGTGCTGCTGAAGCGTGGCATCGCCGCCACGCTGGAGGAACTGCTACTGTCCGCCGAGTACATCATGTCAGGCGGGAACTACGATGTGATTCTCTGTGAGCGCGGCATCCGCACGTTCGAAACCTACACACGGAACACCCTCGACGTGTGCGCGATTCCGATTATCAAGAAGCTTTCGCACCTGCCGATGACGTCCGACCCATCCCACGGCACTGGACTGCGGGATAAGGTTGCGCCGATGGCGTGCGCATCGCTGGCGGCGGGCGCGGATGCGCTGTTGATGGAAGTACACCACAATCCGGACAAAGCCCTGTCCGACGGCGCCCAGTCGCTATATCCCGAGCAGTTTGCCAAATTGATGGAACAGTTGCGCATGATCGCGCCAGCCATCGGACGTAAGATCGCGTGATTTTTTTGCCACGGAGGCACTGAGACGCGGAGTAGACAAAACTCTAAAGACATTTCCTTCATGGTAGCTCCCATTCAAAGATTCGCTTCTCTCCGTGACTCCGTGTCTCCGTGGTGAGACCCAATGCCCATTCGCCAAATCACCATCATCGGTACCGGACTAATCGGCGGCTCGCTAGGCCTTGCGCTAAAGAAACAGAAATTTCTGGGCAAGGTCATCGGTTGCGACAGCGCTGGAATCATGGACCGCGCCCGCAACCGCGGCGCCATCGACGAAGCCATCGCTCTACCTTCGGATGCAGTGCGCGGCAGCGAGGTGGTCGTTCTGGCGTCGCCGGTGGGTGCGATTATCGATCTAATCGGCGCCATCGGCCCGGTACTTCCTCCAAAAACTCTGCTCACCGATGTCGGCAGCACCAAAGGCGAAGTTCTTGCTAAAGCCAAATCAGTGTTCGGAAAAGCAGTGGGAAAGCGATTCCTCGGCGGCCATCCCATGGCCGGGAAGGAACAATCCGGAGTGGATTTCGCGGACCCGGATTTGTTCCAGGGCGCAGCGTGGTTTTTCACACCGGTTCATGGCCAAAACATGTACAGCGGCATGGGCGGAGAGTTTCTCGAGTGGATCGAGAAGATCGGCGCGCGCACCGGCAGCATGGACGCCGAGGAACACGACAAACTGTGTGCCTGGATCAGCCACCTGCCGCAAATGGTCTCGACGGCTCTTGCGGCAACTTTGGTAGAGGAGTACGGCGATGAAGCTCCGCTGCTTGAAGCCGGAGGGCGCGCGCTCCGTGAGATGACGCGTATCTCATCCAGCCCGTATTCGATGTGGCGCGATATCGCCATCACCAATCGGAAGAACCTTCAGGACGCCTTGCAAAAGCTGGAGCAGCGGCTCGCACACATCCGAGAGAACCTCAACACCCGAGAATTGGCGGTCGAGTTCGAACGCGCCCACCATCTGCGCAAGATTCCAGTCGCAAAGAAGAAATAGTAGGATGGTTGGGCTATGAACAAGGTTGTGGCCAACGCCGATGAAGCGATCCGCGATGTGTCAGACGGAGCTGTGATTTTAGTGGGCGGCTTTGGACTGTGCGGCATCCCGGAAAACTTGATTCGTGCCTTGGTGCGCAAGCGGGTTACCGGCTTGACCACCATCAGCAATAACGCAGGAGTAGATGGACAAGGGATCGGCTTGCTATTGGGCGCAGGCCAGATACGCAAACACGTCGGCACTTACGTAGGCGAAAACAAACTGCTGGAAGAGATGATCCTCAGCAAGAAGATCGAGCTGGAACTGGCGCCCCAGGGAACATTTTCCGAGCGTATTCGGGCCGGTGGCGCAGGCATTCCAGCATTCTTCACTCCAACCGGTTTTGGAACCGTCGTAGCCGAAGGAAAAGAAACGCGCGAATTTGACGGCCGTCAATACGTGATGGAGCGCGCCATCAAGGCCGACTTCGCCTTTGTGAAAGCCTGGAAAGGCGATAAGCGAGGGAACCTGGTTTATCGCAAGACTGCAAGAAACTTCAATCCGATGATGGCCACGGCGGCCAAGGTCACGATCGCCGAGGTGGAGCATCTGGTCGAGCCTGGGGAACTTGATCCCGACATGATTCATACACCTGGTATTTATGTAAAACGAATTTTCCAGGGCGAGGTGTTTGAAAAACGGATTGAGAAGCGCACCGTCAGGAGAGTTACGGCCTAGGTTCGAAAAAACACAGGATGGAATTTCAGTTGTCAGTATTCAGTTTCCGGTTCCCAGTTCAATGACCAAGCCTGCTAAAGATACGGAAAAGCGTGAGCGCATTGTGAAGCGCATCGCCCAGGAGCTGCGCGACGGCTTCTATGTCAACCTGGGCATTGGATTGCCGACGCTGGTGGCAAACTACGTTCCTAAGGGCATGGAGGTAGTTCTCCAGAGCGAAAACGGAATGCTGGGAATCGGGCCCTACCCGATCGAGGGGACCGAGGATGCTGATCTGATCAATGCCGGCAAAGAGACGGTTAGCGAGCTGCCGGGAACGTCGTATTTCTCCAGCGCGGACTCCTTTGCCATGATCCGTGGCGGTCATATTGATCTTAGCGTGCTTGGCGCTATGGAAGTCGATGAAGAAGGAAACCTGGCGAACTGGATGATCCCCGGCAAAATGGTGAAAGGCATGGGCGGCGCGATGGATCTGGTCGCAGGCGCACGGCGTGTGGTCGTGGCCATGGAGCATACCAACCGGGATGGTCAGCCCAAGATTCTGAAGAAGTGCACCTTGCCACTCACGGGAACGAAAGTGGTAAATATGATCGTGACCGAGATGGCCGTCATCCAGGTGACGCCGACTGGACTGGTGCTGGAAGAAATTGCGCCGGGACTGACGGCGGACGACGTTCAAAAAGCAAGCGAGCCAAAGCTGATCATCAGCCCCACTCTGAAAGCAATGACGGTTTAGTTTCCCTGGCTCTTCACCCGGACCGCTTCAAACTCGTCCCCCTTTTGCCACTCGATCAACCGCGGCAGGTTGGCTGCCTGCCATCCCAGGGCGAAACCAAATCGCGCCATCACCGCGTCGCAGGTAAAATCCGCGTTAGGGTCGAATTCATCGCTCGGCTGGTGGTAATGCTTCTCGGTGTACTCTTCTGCCTGCTTCATGCCCCAGGCTTCATCGTGCCCTTTGTACTTGATTCCGGCATCCACTGAGAAGGCAGGAATGCCCACACGCGCCAGGCTAAAGTGGTCGGAGCGATAGTAGTGCCCCGCCTCCGGATGCGCATCCGGACGGATGCCCAAGCGGAATTCCATCGCCAGCGCGCGCACGACGGGATAAAAGCTGGTGCGCTCGGAACCGGACACTTCGACCTCCTGCGGGGCGCCGAGCGGCGGGATATCGTCGAAGTTCAAATCCAGGGTGATCTTGCTGGCTGGAACCGGAGGATGCTTGCCCAGGTATTCGGATCCCAGTAATCCTTGCTCTTCGGCGGTGACCGCGGCAAACAAAATGGAACGCCTTGGCTTCTGTAGTGCCTGGGTAAAAACATTGGCCAATTCCAGAAGTATCCCGCATCCGCTGGCATTGTCATCGGCTCCGTTGTAAATGTTGTCACCAGGCTGGTCGGGGCGAATGCCAAGATGGTCGTAGTGCGCTGTATACAGAACAGCTTCATCTTTCAAACTTCTATCCACTCCCGGAAGAATGGCCAGCACATTGTTTGATTCGAATGGGCGAACCTGGCTGACGATCTGCGCCTTGAGCTTCACCGGCAAGGGCACTGGACGAAAATCCCGCGAACGAGCATCGGACATCAGCTTTTCCATGTCCAGACTCGCGCTAGCCGCCAGTTGCCTGGCAATATCAAGCTGGATCCATGAAGCAACTTTCAACTTTGGCGTGCCGTCCAGCTTGAGATACGATTTCTCGCCCGAATTCGAATTGCGCACCACCTCCCAGCCATAGCTGGCCATGTCGGTCTTGTGGACCAGAATGACTCCCACCGCGCCTTTGCGGGCAGCTTGCTCGTACTTGTAGGTCCAGCGTCCGTAATAAGTCAGCGCGCGCCCCGCGAAAAACTTAGGGTCGTTCGAATCCGGCTCGTTGACCAGCATCAGCAGAACCTTGCCGCGAACATCGGCCCCCTTGTAGTCATCCCACTGGTATTCAGGGGCTTCTATCCCGTAGCCAACGTAAATGATGTCGGCATTCACGGATGACTTAGACTGCTGGGTTTGGTCCATGGCCACGTACTCGTCCAGATTTTTCAGGTTGCGGGCATCGCCGCGTGCGGGAACCAGGGAAAAAGTAGTCTCGGGAAGAGTGGTAACCCCGACCATCGGGACCCTCTGTATGTAGCTCCCGTTCTCTCCCGCTGGTTTGACACCGTAGAGGGCAAACTGAGTCGCAATGTACTGGGCGGCAATATCGCCGCCGCGCTGGCCCGTTCCTCGCCCTTCCAGCAGATCGTGCGAGAGAAAGCGCACGTGCTGGCGAATCCGCAGCGGATCGACTTTCTGCATGGCGTTGATCGCCGTTCCTGGAAGATGGGCATTGGCAGACTCAGTGGCAGTTCTTTGAGCTGCGGAGAAACCAGCGAGCAACAGAGCGACAAGAACGGCGAGAACGCTTTTCTGCATCCGTAAGGCTCCTCGACTTCGGGAAATGGTCCGGAAATCACTCATTGTAGCCATGATTCAGGCATGCATGGCCTGTACCGAACCGGAATGGTCAACCCGCAACCTGCGGGCTTAGTTTTTCGAACTTCAACCGGGGCGAAAAGCCGCTATGGATTCATCCCGCCGAAAGACGGGTTGGAGGCTGGTCTTAGCCGAGTCCGCCACCCTCCGGTTGATTTCCTCAATCTCTTTCTGCACCCAACCCACACTGGAGATTCCAATCGTTCCATCGGTATCAATCCAGAAGATCGATGGCACGTTGGTCAGTCCATAAGCATTCGAGACCGGATAAGAATTGGTATCGTCGAGCAAGACAGGAAATGTGATGCCGTATTCTTTGAGGAACGCTGCCGTATCTTTTTGCTGGTCCTGGGAAATGCCAACCAGAGTAACGTTCCTGGCCCCATAGGCCTGATAGATCCTTTCAAGAAACGGAAATGCGTACTGGCAAACCGGGCAGGAAATCTTGAAAAAGGCCAGCACCACGGGTCCGCGAGCCAGCGTCTCTGGCAACGAAAATGACTTTCCATCCATTGTGGGCAAGCTGAAGTCCGGAGCCTTCGTACCTACCGCAAGTGCTTCCATGCTTCTATTCTAACCGCACCTGAGAATCGGGAACTGGCAGCCGAGAATTGATTGAGGTCCCACTAGATAACCTCAGCCGCCCGCAGAATCTTTCGCGCCAGGCCGGTCAAAGGCAGCGTCATCAATCGCCCGACGCTGACCCAGCGACCTTGGCGATCTTGCGGAATTTTGCCTTGAACCACGCGAACTGTGTAATCCGTCACGGTAATGGAGTGTCGCAAGGTGAGGCATGTTCCCTTGTTGCCGCGGCCAGCTTGTCCTTCCGGCAACTCCCACATCCCGGCCATGAGCGATGTAGTCATGGGACGTTGGACCAGGAACACAAGTCCGTTCTGCCGGCCCAGGACATAACTGATCTCTCGCTTGTTTTGGCGGCTTGGCTCGCGGCCATTGTCAGTCTCTCCCCGTACACGGCAAAGCTGAACCACTGGACAGGTGGTGCATAGCGGTCCGCGCGGCAGGCAAACCGTGGCGCCCAGTTCCATCATCGCCTGATTAAAATCGCCCGGACGCCTGGCATCGAGGACATCATTCGCCCATGCCCAGATTTGCTCTCCGGTTGCGACCGTCCCCGACACGCGCTGGAGCACGCGTTCCACGTTTCCATCCACCACGGCTGTTGGTTCGTCGAAAGCAATACTGGCGATGGCAGCCGCCGTGTAACGGCCGATTCCGGGCAATGCACGCAGGCATTTCGCTGAGTCGGGAAATTGCCCTCCATATTCCTTGACTACTCTTTTGGCGGCAGCGTGCAACATGCGGGCCCTGCGGTAGTAGCCCAATCCACTCCAAACCGCCAGCACCGATGATTCGCGCGCCCGGGCTAGAATTTCAATCTTAGGAAAACGCTCGAGAAAGCGGCGGTAGTGCTCTAACACCGCATTCACGCGGGTCTGCTGCAACATGATTTCCGAGACCCAGATGCGATAGGGATCGCGCTCGCCGCGCCAGGGAAGGGTGCGTTTGTGCCGGTCATACCACTGGAGAACGAGTCGCCGAAATCTTCTGTGATCCACTGGGCCAAATATGCCGGCAGTCTGTGATTTGTCGGGCACGAAGAAGGATTCTAAATCACGCGGGCACAGACACCCTTCTTCGGCCCGTTCCCAGCTTTTCGCAGGTACTAACTGCGATGCCCTTTCATTGACCTGAGCCTACGGTCGCGAAATAATGACGTTGCATCGCGAGAGGCGTCGCCATGAATGACTTCAATCGGAAGGTGGAACAAGCCACCGGGCACTTGGAGAAGGAAGCAGCTGAATTGATCACCTACCTCAACAACGAGGTGGTGCCAGCCGTGCGCCAGCATTCAACCAAAGCATTGCGAATCGCATCTGAGAAGCTAGCCGAATTCGCCGACTACATGGATCAAGCCAAGGCCCAGAATAAGTGAGCCGTCGCCGCAACGTGATGCTGTCTCGCCGGAGCGCCGCCGTTTTCGCGGCGCTTAGCGCGTTGGCTTTATTGCTATCTGGCTGCGGGGGTGGGCACAAACAGGTGGCCGTGAATGTGCCGCCGCCTCCGCCGGTACAGGCGCCGCCATCCGAAAGCAAGCCGCAACCCCTTCCGCCACCCGCACCGAAGAAACCTGAAACCAGACCGGTCGAGCCACCCAGCACGCTCACTGTCGAGGAGGAAGAGAAAGCCCAAGAGGCCAAAGAAGCCGCCTCGGTTCCCGCAGACGCAAAGCCCATCTTCGAGGAGACTGGACTGGCCAGTTGGTACGGTCCGCCTTTTCACAACCGCCAATCCTCGAACGGCGAGATCTACAACATGCACGCGTTTACCGCAGCGCATCGCACGTTGCCGTTGGGCACGATGGTGCGGGTCATAAACGTAAAGACAGGCAACTCGGCGATTGTTCGCATCACTGACCGCGGTCCCTTTATTCGAGGGAGAATTCTGGACCTCTCCTACGCCGCGGCAAAAAAGGTCGATGTCTGGCGCGCCGGAGTTGCCGCCGTCCACATTGAGGTCCTGAAGACGCCCACGGCGCTTGATTCCGGAGGACGCTGGGCCGTGCAGATTGGCGGCTTCGGCGAGCAGGAACCCGCCTCGGAAGTCGCCAACCGCTTGACCAAGCGTTATCACACCGCCAAAGTTCTATGCTTCAACAGCCCGGCGGGCGATTGGTGGGTGCGCGTGCGGGTCAAGGACGACGACCGCAAACGTGCCGAGGAAATCGCTCACGATACCGAAACTCCAGAAGGGTCCATTTTCCTGGTTCGCCTCGATTGATCCGATGTACCTGATATCCTGAAGCTTCATGAAATATTGCCGCTTCGTCCTCAATTCACAAGCTCACTACGGATTGGTGGAGGCGGTTGCGGGTCAGAACCAAATCACCCGCTTACTGTCCATCGCACCGCACCTTGGGGAAGGCGACCTGGAAGATCTTCCCAGTAAACGCATGGACCACATTGCACTGAGCGAGGCGGAGCTGCTGGCTCCTGTGCAGCCCTCGAAGATTGTTTGCATCGGGCGCAACTACCGTGCGCACGCGGCAGAGTTCGGCCATGATGTGCCCTCCGAACCGTTGATTTTTCTCAAAGCCCTCTCCGCGCTGTTGGCGCCAAAGCAGACCGTACTGCGGCCGGCAATTTCAGAGCGAGTGGACTATGAAGGCGAGTTGGGAGTCGTCATCGGCAAAAAATGCTACCACCTGAGGCCGGATGAAGACGTACGTCCCTATATTCTTGGTTACACCTGCGTCAACGATGTGACCGCACGCGATCTGCAAAAGAAGGACGATCAATGGTCACGGGCCAAAGGGTTTGATACGTTTTGCCCGGTCGGGCCAGTCGTGGTCACCGATCTCGATCCGTGGAAAGGCGTGGGAGTCGAGACCAAGGTCAACGGCAACCTCCGCCAGCAGGGCAATACCAGTGATTTCCTGTTCGCGGTGGACGTCGTCATTCGCCACACTGCCCAGGCCATGACCCTGCTTCCGGGAGACCTGATCGCGACCGGCACGCCAGAAGGCGTGGGCCCAGTTGTGGCAGCCGATGTCATGGATGTAACGGTGGAAGGAATCGGAACGCTAAGTAATCCCGTAGCCGATGAGGCAGCGTAAACTGGTAATTCAGAGAGGACATGGAAGTTTCACTGTACAACCACGATGAGTTCATTGCGTCTGTTCCCGCTGGTTGTAATCACATCCGCCGTCCTGCTGCTGGCGTATTTTTTGCTGCGCAGCAAACCCAAAACCGCCGATGACCTGGAGCGCGAACGCCGCGCCTGGCTGGAGCAGGTGGGCCGCATTACCGATGGAACCGTAATCGATGTGCAGGAAACCCAGGCGACACCAAAGCATCGCGCCGCAATCTTATTGGTCTACCAGTACGACATCGCCGGCGTCTCTTACGAATGCTCTCAGGATGTCACCTACCTGCGTCCCATGATCAACCTGCACTCCTGCCGCCTTGGCCTGCCGACATCGGTGCGCTATGATCCTCAAAATCCGGGCAATTCCATGGTGGTTTCTGAGAAGTGGATGGGGCTGAGGCAGTAAAGCAGTCCGCTCTCAGCAAACGAACAGCTTTGATTTGACCGATAGTTGTATGCTGATAGCTTGTTTAGCTTCCGGCTGAGAATCCGCCAGCATGCGCCATGGTCAGGCGTAGGTATTTGTGAGGATTGACTGGGGTGTCGTTGATGCGAACTTCGTAGTGAAGATGCGGCCCGGTAGAACGCCCGCTCAAACCAACATACCCAATGGTGTCGCCGCGATGCACTTGCTGGCCGACGGCCACGGCGAAATTCGCCAAGTGTCCGTAGCGGGTACTGATCGAGTGGCCGTGCTCAATCACAATCGCCCGCCCGTAGCCTCCCATGAAATCCGCGAATATCACGACACCGTCCGCCGGGGCTGCGACCGCTTGCCCGTAGGAGGAGCCAATATCAATTCCACTGTGGAATGCGCCTTCGCCGTTGAACGGATCAATCCGCTCGCCGAATGCTCCGGTAATCTGCCCTTCCACAGGCCACAGATTCGGAGTCGCGTTGGCTCGCACCCAGTCAGCCGTGGTCACATTCCGGATTAAGCCCAGAGAAATCCCGGTAGTTGCCGCCCCACTCATAGCTGTAGTCTTCAGCGCGTAAAGCTGGCTCAGGGAATTTGAAATCTGGATATTGTGTTCATCCGCATCTTCGGCGACCACGATGGGGTCAGACTTCAATCCATACAACGAAGAAACTTCCTTGGCCAGCGACCCCAGCGAAGCCACTTGAATGTCTCGTTCTTTGGCGACCTGCTCAAGGTGGCTATAACGGGTTTTCAAGTCTTCCCGCTCCGTGCGCAGCTGATTAAAGCTGGAAACCTTGGACAACATCCGGGTATAAGAGCTGGCAATTCCGGTAAGACTTAACAGGCCAATGGCGGCTGCCACCAGCACCACGTACAAATAGTGGACCGGAATGGGAATCTTGCGGAGGTGCCCGTCTTCGCCGCGCGCCACGAAAAGTATGTAGTATCGTTTTTGCAATGAAACCTTCCGTAGTAATCAGCTGAACCATTTTTGGAACGGCTCGCGGTTACGAGGGTCCCAAACCTTCAACTGAAGTCGGGCTGCTGACATTTTGTGTCAAACTCGAGATCAGCCCGCATCCTACCGGAACCAGGTCAGGCCTGATATTTATTGGCTGCAATGCCAACTATTTGCAGCACTTAGCTTGGCCAGAGCGTGAAATTCAACTGCCCAACGGTAACAAACTAGGTTCCTCGTGTCAACGAAAGAAGCACGATACGCACCCATTACGGAGGTGGGTGACGGGTTCCTGTCCATAAGGACAGTCTAACCGCGCCAAATGGGGCTAAGGTTGGCCTTTTCCCGTTTCTACAATTTTCAAGCGTTGCGGGCCGCAACCACACGCGGAATCTGCTGCAAATCTTTTGCTACGGAAACGCTTGCCCAGCCTTTGAGCTCTGCTTCCACCTGCTTAACGACTGTTCCGCTGATTTCGATGACCAGCCAGCCGCCGGGTTTCAGGATTCGCTGGGCCTGCGGGATGAGACGGGAGATCAGTTCCATGCCCGTGGCGCCAGCAAAAACAGCTTGGCGGGGCTCAAATTTGCGGACTTCGAACTGAACCTGGTCTGCCTCACATTCTCCGACGTAGGGTGGATTGGATACTACCAAGTCGAAAGAGTTTGGATCGAAGCCATCGAGCAAGTCGGTTTGATGAAAATAGATGGTGCGATGGGTGCCTGTACTGAGCGAAGTCAAAGTGTCACCGCTCCTGCCCGCGCGATGGACTGCGCTCAATCGCGCCGCGTTGACCTGGGCAATTTCAAGGGCTTCTCCGGAAATGTCGGTGGCATGAATTTCAGCCTCGGGTAGTTCTATTTGCAGCGCCAAGGCAATGCATCCGGAGCCCGTTCCCACATCCACAATCCGAGGCCTCACCAAGGGCCGGGCCAGAGGCAAGACCGTCTCGATGACATGCTCGGTCTCAGGGCGCGGGATCAACACGGCCGGGCTAACGATGAAATCCATCCCCCAGAATTCCTGGTGGCCGGTGATGTACTGGGCGGGAATGCCAGCCGCTCGCTTGGCTAAGGCTTCATCGTAGCGGGAGGTTTCGCCGGAGGTTAATTCACGTTCAGGATGGGCATAGAGGTGCGCCCGATCGCAGTTCAGGGCGAACATCAACAGGAGTTCCGCGTTCATGCGGGGCGAGGGGACCTTGGCCGCGCTAAGGCGTTCAACTGCTGCTTTGAGGGAATCGCCCAGGAGCACCCCCGTATTTGACCACAATCAGCGTGTGGACGCGGGGCTTGTCGCGCGTTTCAGATCCAGTCGGGGCTGGCTGCGCTTGCAGACCAGGAAAGACTCGTCTCCACACAAAGCAGGTTTCAATTCACCCTGCCGGTCTCGCCCTTCAGTTTCTCCGCCTGGTAGTGGGTGACCAGCGCCTCAATGAGCGGCTGGAGTTTGCCGTCCATCACTGTTTCCAGCTGATGAATGGTGAATCCAATGCGGTGGTCGGTCAGGCGGTTCTCCGGGAAATTGTAAGTGCGAATCTTCTCGCTGCGGTCACCGCTCCCGACCATGGCCTTACGCTCTTTCGCCAGGGCATCCTGCTGCTTCTGCATTTCCATTTCATAGAGCCGGGAACGCAGCACGCGCATGCCTTTCTCGCGATTCTTGATCTGGGATTTCTCGTCCTGGCAGCTCACCACCGTGTTGGTAGGAATGTGAGTGATGCGCACAGCCGAATACGTCGTATTCACAGACTGCCCGCCGGGGCCCGAGGAGCAGAAGGTATCAATGCGCAGGTCTTTGGCTTCAATCTTGATGTCGACGTCTTCCGCTTCAGGAAGCACGGCGACCGTTACCGCCGAAGTATGGACGCGTCCCTGCTGTTCGGTGGCCGGCACGCGCTGCACCCGATGCACGCCGCTCTCGTATTTCATGCGCGAATAGACCCGCTGCCCTTCGACAATGGCAATCACTTCCTTCAGCCCGCCGACCGAAGATTCCGAAGTCGAGAGCACCTCCACCTTCCAACCCTGGGTCTCGGCGAAACGCGTGTACATACGAAACAGCTCTGCGGCGAATAACGTGGCCTCATCTCCGCCAGTCCCAGCGCGGATTTCGATGATGACGTCCTTCTCATCATTGGGGTCTTTGGGCAGCAAAAGGACCTTGAGGTCCTCTTCCACTGCGCCGACCCGCGCCTCCAACTTGTCGAGTTCTTCCTGCGCATAGGCGCGCATCTCGACATCGGTCTCGTCGGCCAGCACCGCCTTGCTTTCGGCGATACCTTTTTTCATGTCCTTGTACTCGCGGTATTTCTCGACGATCGGAGTAATCTCGCTGTGCGCCTTGGCGGTCTTATGATACTTGGACGAGTCCCCGATCACTTCAGGCGAGGCGAGCGCTGAGGTTAGTTCCTCATAACGCGATTCAATTTGATCCAGTCTTTCAAACATGTCGGTGATTGGCTGACTTCCAGCCCTCTCCAGTTCGTTTAGATTTTATGCGGGAAGAACAGAAAGAGAAGTAGCGGGGGCCCCGCTAGGCAATCACCAGTTGGCCGCCATTTTGCTTTTCCAGCGCCATGGCCTGTTCAAGCGCGGTGATTGCGCACTGTGCTTGATCATCCGACGGCGGCTGAGTGGTGACACGTTGCAGCCAGAGACCGGGAGCCGTCATCAGGGCGAACAGGGATCCGCGGTGCTTGGCGGCAAAGCGGATGATTTCGTAGGACACTCCGGCGATCACCGGCAGCAAGGCAATCCTCACGCCAAAACGGGCCCAAAAGGTGGTCACAGGAACCAGGGTGTAAATCAAGATAGAAATAATCATCACCGTCATCAAGAAGCTGGTCCCGCAACGCGGGTGATAGGTGGTGTATTTCTGCACCGCGGGAATTTCCAGAGCATCACGGTTCTCAAAGGCATAGACCGTCTTGTGTTCGGCGCCGTGATACTCGTACACGCGATGAATATCTTTGAACAGTGAAACGCCCCAGATAAATAGCAGGAACAACCCAATCCGGATCACTCCATCGACCAGGTTGAAGACAATCTGCTCGCCGAAAATCGGATTGACCCGCTTCAACTCGGTTGCTGCCACCAAGGGAAGGAACTTGTACATGAAGATGAAGAAGCCGAGCGAAATAACTACATTTACAGTCGCAACCCAGCCGCTTATCTCCAGCTTCTTGCCCTCAGCTTTTTCGGGCAACAACTCATCCAATGCCGTGTTGGCGGAAAACTTCAATGCCCGGAAGCCCAAACTCATCGCATGTCCCAGCGTGATGACTCCCCGCACTACCGGCCATCCCATCCACTTGTGTTTTTCGGAGAGCCTCTCCAATGGCTCGCTGTGCACGGAAATCTCTCCAGAGGGCTTGCGGCAGGCGATGGCCCACGCGTGCGGAGAGCGCATCATCACGCCCTCAAGCACTGCCTGGCCGCCAACCAGGGTTTCCTCGCCACCTTCCTCCAGCACCGGAAGAAGCTGGAGGGCAACCAGAAACCGCCACATTGTCCGCAAGAATCGCATGAGTAGTTAGATGAACCCGAGAGCCCTGGAGGCTCCAGCGCTTAGACTATCACAGAGGTGCAAGCTCCAACCGGAATGAAATAGTGTAAGTGATTACAGCGATAGGACTTAAGTTCTGATCATTCGAGTCCGGCGCAGGACCCTGTCAGGCTACTTCAAATTCTGGAGTGCCTGGCCGGCGATTTGCGCCGCAGGCGTAGCCGGGTTTTCCTTTTGTACGCGCTCGTAGACTCCCTTAGCTTCCAGCGGCTGGCGATCAGCCAAAAGGGCGTCTGCCAGCTGAAGTTGAGCGGCGGGTTTGCTCACCATGGCGGTGGGCTTTTCGGCCAATGCTTTATAGATTTCGATGGCTTCCTTGGTCTTACCTTGCCGCACATAAACCGAGCCCAGGGCCTGTTTGGCCAGCGATGCCAAGTCAGCGTTGTGATATGACGCCACCGCGCTGAGTTCTTTTTGGGCTGAGGCATAGTCGCCCATATCCGCGGCAGTTAGTCCCAGAAAATAGCGGGCTACATCAGCGGAGCGAGTGTGGGCATATTTATCCACGATCGCCTGGAACTGCTTGTGGGCTTCCGTAGCACGGTCCTTAACCGAGGTGAAGCTCTGTACTCCCGGTTGTTCGGGCGCATCCGCCGGGCGTATTGGCGCGTCCATGGCGCGTACTGCCTTAGAGAGATCCAGGCTGGCTCTTTGGTCCTGGCGGTTCAGGTAATACCAACCGCCCAAGACAGCTGCCACCACTACCAGCGCAATCACGCCGCCGAGCATGAGCTTGGACTTATGTTCGACCGTCCAGTGAGCGGCGTCTCCCGCGACCTGGAGCGTGGCCCCGCGGAACCGGTCTTGCTTCAATTGATGACGAGCTTCTGCGCGCACAAACTTCCCTTCTGGCTACGTGTAAGTTGACGATGTACGGCGCCGGTCGGTCTCAGGCTATCGGGGCGCTTCTTCCAGCATACCCTGTTCCAGCTTTTCCTGGCAGGCGATGCAGTGGCGTGTCCACGGAACCGCCTCCAGCCGTTTGGCGTTGATTTCGTTTCCGCAGGAAACACATTCACCAAAACTGCCTTCCCTGATGCGGGAAAGCGCGCTATCCACCATTTGCAGGGTCTGGCGTTCGTTGTTGCTTTGATGAAACAGAAATTCCTTGGTATAGGAACTGGCAGCGCGGTCGGCGATGTCCTGAGCCGAGTCGTCGTCTACAGTCCGGCCATCGTGCTCGGTGCGCGAGACGGCTTTCCGCAACTCTTGTTGGCGCGATTCCAGCCGCTTCTTGAATTGTTCAACTTTTTTCTTGTCCATAAAAATAACTCGCGGCCTTAGGAGCCGCGCCCTCGCCAATTTCCTTTGGCCAAACGGAAATGATATGCGCCTGCTTTGAGATGCGTCAACTGGCATTCGGGTAGGCGGGTGATTGGTTTGAGGCTTTTTGCAGCCTTTTGCAGAAGTTCTGTTGCCTTCTTTGGGAAGACTGGCCCCCAGGCAAATCATAAGGTCTTAACTGCAAAGTAGACGAAGAAAACCGCGCCAAACAAGAGCTTACCGCGGCAGAGGCTGCGGGAAGTTGGCTATGGCGTAGGCCATCACGGCCATGGCGGCAGCCCCCTCCTGGAGGTCTCGTTGCGGTACCTTGTCGAGCGTATCGGCGGCAGTGTGGTGATAGTGGAAGTAGGGGCGGGTATCTGACATCATGCCAAACGCCGGAACGCCCGCCTTGGCCATAGGCTCAATGTCAGTCTCGGGCGAGTCCGCCACGATCTCAATCAGATTTGCGCTGATCGGCGCCAGGATGTCCTGCGCGGGTTGCAGCCATGCTTTCGCTGCCGGGCTTATTTTGGCCATGAACCCTGACGGGTGAAACGGGCCCGAATCGCTTTCAAAAACTGCCACGTGATTGACAAATTCTCCCCGGTGCGCCGCCGCGTAGGCGTCACGCCCTTGGGCGCCATCTTCCTCGTTCATCCACGCCACCACGCGCAATGTCCGCCTGGGATGCAGGTGCAGTTTCTGCACCAGTTGCACCACCTGTAAAGCAGTCACGACACCCGAGGCATCGTCAATCGCGCCCGTTCCGAGGTCCCATGAATCCAAGTGCCCGGACACCAGCACGATCTGTTCGGGATGTTCCGATCCCTTCAAATCGGCGACTACGTTATGGCTCAATATCTCGGGGCCCCGTTTCGAAGCGAGCACCAGATGGATGCGCACCTTACCCTGGGTGGCAAGATCGGCGATCAGGGTTGCATCCTCGGCGGCCACGGCCGCCGCCGGAATTCCTGCTGCCTTGCTGGTACCTGTGTGAGGAAGGCGAAAGTCAGCGTCGCCGACCGAGCGAACTAACGAAGCCACCGCGCCAAGGGCAGCAGCTTTCTGTGCCCCCTCCCAGCGGTAAATGACATCTTCCTCGTAGGCTTCGAAAGCGCGGTTTGCTTCGGATTTCCGCTTGTCGAAATAAACGTTGAACAGCACAACCTTTCCCGCGACTTTCTCGCGGCCCAGAGCTTCCAATTCATCAAAACTATTTACCGCTACGACCTCGGCGGTAAGTCCGCCGGCGGGAGTCGGAACATTTCCAGCCAAGGCAGTAAGCACGATTTTGTGTGTAGTATTGCGAACCTGTCCGGGATATTCGATCAACTCGGCAGTCTCCTCCCCGCGAATCCACTGCGGCGCTCTTACCTCTTCGAGGCGTACTTCCAGTCCCAGCTTACGCAATTGGTCAGCGACGTAGCTGACCGCGGCTTCCGCCTGCGGCGATCCAACCGGACGAGGTCCGATGTTCTCCGTTAGGTGAGCCAGTTGGCGGTACGCGTAATCGTCATTGAGGGCAGCATCCCGCAGAGCGAGCAGGTCAGTTTTTAACTGGGGTGAAACTGTGGCTCCCTCCGGAGTGGCTGTGGCAGCGGAAGGCCTGCTCACCGAGTATTGGGCAAATGCCGGCGAGACCCAACAAAAACAAAGAGCAAACAGCGGAAGTATTTTGCGCATGGGATTCCCAGATTTTAACCGATATCAAACGCTGCGTGCCGGGCGCCCCGGTTCGACAAAAATATAGCCCCATTTCTGGGGCCATATTCTAAAGAGGCTGGTTGGATGGAAATCAGAAGGGGCAAAGCAAGGAACCGTCCGGCGGACCGAAGCGGCGATAGTGAAGTTGTCGAGAACGAGAGAAGGTCACGTCAGCGGCCTCTTTGTATGCCCTGATAGAAAGCACTTGCGCAGCCAAAGAGGTGAGCCTGGCGCAGCCTCAGACGTTTCGAAGTAACTCATATCAATGCAAGCACTTAGTAAAACAGGCCGGAGGTTGGCCTCCGGCCTGGCGGCAGATTCTATAGGGCAAATAAGTGCATGCTGCTGCACACTAACTGCGCCCTAATTTCCTACAAGTCTGGTTAGGAAACTGTCCTAAGTTTGCCCGGCATGAAGTGATACGGAGGCCAGGGGCCGCTGATGGCAATCTCGCAATTCTTGAGATGCTTGGCGGCTGTACTGTAGCGGTTCTGATATTTCTCGATGGATTTGGAATCGATCAGGTGGCAGATGTCCAGCAACATTCCCTCGGCGTCCACTTTCTTGCAGCTGATTTCTTCTTCGAGAGGATTGAACATCTTGTGGACTTGAACCGAGAGGGCGCGGGCCTTGGTCTGTCGCTCGCGATCTTTGGAAGCCTTTTCCCGCAACTTGGAGAGATATTCCCCACCCACGGTATCGGGCAGCGCAACGCTCTCCAGGGCCTCGCGCAAGGAACCGTCGCGGACGACTAACTTCAAATGCATTTCCGCCTTGCCGCGAAGCTTGGCCACGCTTAGACCGAAAGCGCGCCGGTTGCTACGCACCGCCTGTCTGAGAGCCTCATCGCTGTCAAAAGTTGTACCGAAGCGGAAGGGTAATACTGTCCCGTTGCGGAAGCATACGCTAACTACCCGGGCATGTTCCAAAACGTGCTTTTCTTCCAGTTTGGCGTCGGAGCGGTCGTATTCGCTGACGATGACGGCAAATTCGCCACTGGGGTAACTCAATACGGGTGCGTCATTTACGCCCTGAATGCCTTCCATGAGGAAGGGACGACGGGCTCGAACTCCATTGGAAAGGGCTTGCTGCTCGGTGATGCAGTACGCATACCACGCCATAGACGGTCTCTCCGAACTTGTGGTGACGAGGCTGGAGCCTCGCAACCTTAAAGTGGCAACGACCTTTTTGAACCGGAAGAAAGGGCTTACTTACAACGAGATTGGGTAGATGTACTGTCTTCTATCCTTTTTCATCTTACTGCTAAGGATCGGAAAATTGCAACCATTTCGTTGCATGGGATACCTCGGCGAACATTTAGCGAAGCAGGTTTTCCCCCATAACCATGCGGGAATTTCGCTCCGCAACGGATCGAAATTAGCAGATCATGGGCTCATGTGCCCCTCCACGGTGCGCCACTAAGCCGATCTTTACTGACCGGCAAACCCGGCTTTCTCCGCGTGCTCTGCGCTCCTCCTAACTTCAAAGTCCCAGGAATGATTATGAATCAACCCAGCTTCGGGGAATGCTCACGTAGGATGCGTTGAGCGCGCCGACCGAAGGACATCCCAGCAGCCTGAGCGTGCGTTCGGTTCCACTACGCAGAATTTCAATCGCGCGCGCCACCCCGGCTTCACCGGCGGCGGATAAGCCGTACGCATAGGCCCGTCCACAGAGAACAACTCGGGCGCCCAGGCAGAGAGCTTTCACAATATCGCCACCCCGCCGGATACCGCCATCCATCCACACTTCGATCCGCCCGTTCACTGCCGCGACTATTTCGGGAAGCGCCCGTAGAGTAGGAGAAACGCAATCGAGCTGGCGTCCGCCATGATTGGAAACCACGATGGCCGCTGCGCCCGCATCCATCGCCCGCCGGGCATCCTCAGCAGTCAGGACCCCTTTGACCACCAGCGGTCCCGGCCAGCATTCGCGGATCCATCGCATGTCTTCCCAGGTGACGTTGGCCTGCCCGAGAGCGGCCGCGACGTCGATCAGCGGCATAGGGCCTTTGCCCGGAATGACGACATTGGGCAGAGCAGGGACTCCGCCATCGAGAAGAAAGCGCGCGAGCCAGCCCGGGCGGGCCAGCACCTGGGGAACATGTGGAATCTTGGCCAGGAGACTGCCGCCGAGCAAGTCCTTAATCCAGTTGCGGCTGTCGCGCTCGCGCTGGCCGGCCATGGACGTATCGATGGTGGCGACCAGAGCGGAAAATCCCGCGACCTTGGCCCGCTCGATGGCGCCCTCGGCCGCCTTCCGGCCTCCCACTAGGTAGAGTTGGTACAGAACCGGGCCGGTGGAGGCAGCGCGCACGTCCTCCATGGGATGACCCGAAATCGTGGACAAGATATATCCGGTGCCGGCGGCGCCAGCCGCGCGTGCGGCTGCCACTTCCCCTTCCGGATGCATGATCCGGCTATAGCCAACTGGCGCGAGCATGGCAGGAAAGGAAAGATCGAAGCCGAGCACCCGTGTGCGGAGCTCGACGCTGGGCACTATGACCGCTTGCCGTGGCCGGAAGATGACTTCCTTGAAGGCGCTGCAATTCTCGGCCAGGGTGACCTCGCCGTCCGCTCCTCCATCAAGATAGTCAAAAACAGCGCGAGGCAAGCGGCGGCGGGCTAAGGGCCGTAGATCCTCGATGTTGACGACGCGAGGAGACGCTACCGCGCGTGAGGTTTTGGCCATGGTTGTGATTCGCACGCGATTATACTGCGTTTTGCCTGAACAGCAGTGGTCGCGCCAGTTTGGTTTTCTTGGCGGGCTTGGCGGAACTTCTTCGCGCTCTTTGCGGCTTCGCTTCGCAAATCAAGAACGTCGCAAAGTCCGCAAAGAAACTATTCAAATATTCATTTGGACGTGCTTTCTAAGCCATAAAACCGTACTGCGTTGAGTCCGAAGATTGCCTTCTTCTGAGCGATCGGTAGCCGGGTCACATAAGTTTCGATCAACTCCTTTACTTGTTGGTAGCTGCCAGCCAGCAAGCAGACCGGCCAGTCCGAGCCAAACATCAGCCGCTCCGGGCCGAAACTCTCAAACACGACATCCAGGTAAGGTCTAAAGTCTTCAGCGCGCCAGTTATGCCAATCGCCTTCCGTGACCATTCCCGAGACCTTGCAGTAAACATTGGACTGGTCGGCCAGCGACCGCATTTGTGCCGCCCAGGGAGCCAGTTCACCGCGTTTGATGTTGGGTTTTGCAACGTGATCGATCACAAACCGCTGCTCAGGAAATCTGGAAACCAGTTCCAGCGTGGCAGGAAGTTGCCGAGCGTAGATCAATATGTCGTAAGCAAAGCCGAATTCTTTTAGCGCCTCGATCCCCCGGCAAAACTCGGACCGTAACATAAATCCGTCATCAGTCTCCGCTTGCAAGACATGACGGAAGCCGCGCAGCTTCTTGAATTGCGAGTAGTAGCGCAATCGCTGCGAGACTCCGGGCGATAGCAAATCCACCCAACCCACTACTCCTTTGATCAGGTCGTACCGGTTTGCCAGGTCCAGCAAAAACTCGGTTTCCTGTTCCGACTGGTCTGCCTGTACCGCAATGCATCCTTCCATTCCATTGGCACGGAGTTCCGGCACGAGATCTGGCGGCAGATAGTCTCGCTTCAATCGCTGCATTTCATCGGTGATCCAAGCGTGCCGTTGCACGTCGTACTTCCAGAAATGTTGGTGACTATCGACCCGCATCTTTAGACTCTCAGTCGCGAAGGTTCAGAAACCCGCCATCGATCGGATAATTCACTCCGGTAATAAATGCCGCTTGGTCTGAACACAAGAACTGCGCCAGCGCTGCCACTTCGTCCGGTTCGCCCATTCGTCCGACGGGCTGGACCTGAGACAATTTCTGGAACATCTCTTTTTCCTGACCAGGATAGTTCCTGGCCAGAAATCCGTCGACGAAGGGTGTGTGCACCCGCGCCGGGGAAATGCAGTTGCATCGGATATGGAACGGCAAATAGTCTTTGGCAACCGAGAGAGTCATGGAGACGACCGCGCCCTTGCTCGCGGAATAGGCAAAGCGATCTTTAAGACCGGTGAGGGCAGCCACCGAAGCCAAATTGAGAATGACGCCGCCTTGGTTTTCCTTGAAGTGTCCGATGCAGGCCCGCATGCTGTTGTAAATGCCCATCACATTGACCCGGAAAACTTTTTCGAAGTCTTCGGCGGAGGTAGATTCGAGGTTGCCGATGTGGGCGATGCCGGCGCTGTTCACCAGGACCTGGACGGGACCGAGTTGGAAAACCTTCTCGAAGACAGTCCTGACCTGCGCCTGGTCCGCAACATTACATGCCAGGCCTTCGGCGCTACCGCCATCCGCCCGAATTTCGCCGGCTACGGCGTTGGCCTGATCGCCATCCAGATCGACCACACAAACCCGTGCGCCCGAGACCGCGAATCTCTTGGCGATGGCGCGGCCGATGCCGCTGGCTCCTCCGGTTACGATGGCAAATTTATGGTCGAGCCGGAAATCCATTGGTTGCGCCTGGGGAAAAACTATAGGGGGTCGCGCGCGGGATTAGTGTAAACGATTTCAGCATAGATGCCTCTATATTTCCCATTGAGGGCTTCAACGTTCTTTAAGGCTCAAGGACAAGAACTCCCCATGGTCCACCGCGAACCTTGATCTTCCGGGTTACGGTTCGGCGGTTCAGGTCAACCACGGACACGTCATTGGCCGGCCCGTTTGCCGTGTAAAGCGTCTTCCCGTCCGGTGAAAGCGCAATCCCCCAGGGGCGCTCTCCCACCTCAAATGACGCCTTAACCTGATTGGTCGCCGTGTCGAGGACGAACACACTGTGACCACGTCCGGTGGTGACATAGAGCGTCTTCCCATCCGCTGAGAGTGCGAGACCCATGGGCTTGATCACGCCCGGCTGACCTAATCGAATAGCCTGCAATGCCTGATGCTTCACAGCATCAATGACAACGACGGCACCATCATTTTCAGCGTTGACGTAGGCCCTCGATCCGTCGGGCGCGAACACGATTGAGCGGGGGCGCCGCCCGACCTTGAAGGTCTTGATGAGCTTGGAAGAAGCGGTGTCCAGTACTGAAATCGCGCCTGTGTCTTCCGAAGTCACGTAGACGAATTTTCCGTCCGGGCTCACGGTCACGCCTTCTGGCTCCTCTCCGACAGCAAGGGCCCGAACTACCTTCCCAGCCGCAACATCCACGATGCTGAGTTTGGCATCGTCCTCATTGGAGACAAACAATTGGCGGCCGTCTTTACTGAGATCAAAATTCTCCGGATCAGACCCGCTGGGAATGAGACGCAGCAACTTGTTTTGCTGAACATCAAACACACCGATGCCGTCCGCGGTCTTGTCTGGTGGAGGAAGCTTGCTCTCATCCACGCCCGGGCCGCCAATCGGCGATCCACTCAAAGCTACATAAATCGTCTTGCCATCGGGGCTAGCATGGATGCCACGAGGCCGCTTCCCTAAGGGGACGGTCGCCGTAACCTCCAGTGTGACCGGATCAATCACGCTCAACTCGCCGGAGGTTTCGTTGGTTACGTATACGCGGTACGGTGGAGCCTTAGCCTCGCTTGGACTATGGCTCTGGGTACATGAGGCAAGAAACAGAACGGCGAGAATTACGGCAGTTTTCCGAGGGACCATTGACCCGATCTCATTGCTACAAGTGTTCCTCGGAAGTTTAGTCTGCTGCGCATGCGGGCGTCTAACGGAACCGCAGAGGACGCGGGACAGGTCCGCATAAAGGTTGCAGAGAAAATCAATCCCGGCGGGTGTGACTGAGCGCAATGGAAAGACGCTGAATGCTACTACGAAGCCGGTCGAACGTCTGAGAGGCAACGCCGGACAAGGACCCATCCTTCTCGGTTTCGTCGCTGAACCCGGCCTTACGCATTTGCTCGACCGCATTGGTGAATCGGCGCGAGCTGACCTGATCCATATCCAGGAAGCGAAATGCCTGGGCCAGTGGGACTCCATCCGCTCCGTTCCGCAAAAATTGGATGTGCGCCGTCACTTTGCCAAATACAGTATTCAAAGCGATCTTCGCTGGAGTTCCGTGCGGGAACGGCCCTTTGGCGAGGATGGCGGAACCTCCCGTGAGCGAAAGGCGCTGCATAACTCCCACAAAATTCTGGGTATCGACCGTAAACAGGGCCCGTTCACGATTGGGGACCAGGATACGCGGGGTTCGAACATGTTTCCGGGGCGCGGCCTCTTTAGCCATCCTCATCAGGGTTACAAGAAGCCGGGGATGGGTCAACGTTACCGAAGTGTCCCCGGCGTGGTCTCATTTAGGGACCGGTCTTCCGTCCAGGCCTTGCGTTTGCATGCTCCGCGACAGTGATGTTGTCCAGCCAATAGCCGCTTTCTCCCAGCACCACATCGGCAGTAATGGCGTCTCCCGGGGCGAGTTGGCCCAACTGGCTCACCGGCTTGACGACATAAGGCATGGTCATGGCCGACATGAATCCGGGGATGTCTTCATGGTCGACCGTAACCGTGCCGGATTGCTTATCAAGGGAAACGACTTTGCCCTTCAGGTGATGGCGAGTACCAACCGGTTCAGAGCTGCGCCGATTGCAGGAGACCGCGCCAGTGGCAAGACCGATGGCAAGCACGATCGACAAAACCCGGAGTTTTGCGTCATTGATTCTCATGGTTCGATCCTGTTGCCTTCTCCTCCTGCCATTCCTCACGGCTAGAAGTGGAAGCGATACTTCACTTGCCCGGCAATTTCCAGCGGATTCACGAAGTGCGTTCCGCCAAAGGTATTGCTATTGTCGAGCATATAGCGATGGTTTGATAAATTCAGCCCGGTTACACGTATCTCCCAGTTTTCGCCAAAGGATTTCCCCAGCGACAGATCGAACGTGGTGTGCGGATGGAGGTGCGTGGGTCGCTCGTCCCCCTCGCCGTTCAGGAGGCCGGAGCCGAAATTCACATTGAAGCCGGCCCAGGCGCGCCGGGGTAGCGACACGTTAAACCCTGTCGACAGGGTATTGCGCTGGTCGTGATCGAGGAAGCAAAGCACGCCATCGCACTCGCTGAAATCCGTGAGCCCACCAGTAATCCCTCCAGACCACTCCGCAAACTGGTTCGAATAGGCGGCATGAAATGTGGCACGGTTGGCCAGCAAAGGCGAACTGATGGCCGCTTCCCAGCCGCGTATGCGAGCGCGTTCCAGGGTAACCGGAAAGAATACGTTGGAGTTGCCCAGCACTTCGTGATCGAAAAAGTTCTTCGCCGTGGTGCGGAAGTTGGAGAGATCCAGGGTCCAGCGATGCAGGGGAATCGCCAAACCAATTTCGTGCTGTTCATCTCTTTCTCCGCGCAAAGGAAGAAACGTCTGCTCGGCATTCAACACAGGATTGGTCACCGTCACCAACGGCGGAGGCTGATAGTAGCGCCCATAAAATCCGCGCATCCCCCAACCCAGGCGCGGGACACGGATGGCGGCTCCGATCCGCGGATCGGCCGCGTTCTCGCTCTGCGGCCCGCCGTAGTGGGTCAGACGGACCCCGCCATTGAAAGTCAGCCAGCTGGTGGGTTTGTACTGGTCTTCGAGAAAAACCGTTTCGATGTTAGCCCAGGGAATGGTCCTCTGCGGATCGAAGGCATCGGGAGCGCCGGGAGTCGTATCGATGACTTGATAGAACTGATTGTCCCGCTCGCCGAAGAATTGCAGCCCTGCGCGAAAGTTGTGCTGATTCCGGGTAACTCCGATGGCCGCCACGCCCCCGATAAAGTTTGATCCGCGATCATACTCGGATTGCACTGCATCCTCGGGGCCGCCGCGATAGTGAGAACGGTTGAAGTGATAGAAAGGCGAAATCGTCAGCAGTGTGCCTCCGCCGAAGTTACGGAGCCAGGAGAAATTGGCGAAGTCGTCATGCTCGTCTTCCACGTCGTGGAGAACGCCGGCCGCGCCGGGATCAATCGGCGCCTGGTAGTGATCGCCGCGCAACGAGGTCACCAGGCGAAACTGTTCGGCTGGAGTTCTATTGAAGATGATGGAGCCAAAGCCGCTCAGGCCCGCCGCCTGGTCGTGGAGCACCGCGGGCACCGCCGTCTCCAGGCCGAGGTCGGTGCGATATCCGGAAAGACTGCCGTAATAGGCGAACCGGTCCGTGTGATCGCCAAAACTGATCTGGTTGTTGGTGTTGTTGTAACTGCCGTATCCGAGCACCAGCTCGCCCTGGCGGTCGCGTTCAAATCCGGAGCGGGTGACAACATTGAAGACCCCGTAGGTACGGTCGCCATAATCGGCGGAATAGCCGCCGCGCTGCACTTCGAGATAATCAATATCCTTGGGATCGAATTGCGGTCCGACGTTGGACGCGATACTCGTATTGGGAACCGGCACGCCATCAATCAGCCAGGAAACCTGGTGACCACCGCGAATGTGCAACTGGTCGTGGACCATGTAGGCGCCCGGAGTGTAGTTGGTGATCATGGCCAGGCTGTTGGTCTGGTCTGCCCCTGGGGTTTGGGCAATCTGTTCGCGGCTTACCACAATTTGAGTAGTGGAGGATTCCGGGTTGATCGAGGCAGCCGCATCGGTCACTGTCACCGTTTCTTTCGTGTTGGCGAGGGTTAGCGCATAGTGCAGCTTAATGTTGCGGTCGGAGGTGATAGTTATGTTCTGTTGCTGAGGAGCGAAGCCGGAGGCATCCACCATCACCATGTATTCGCCAACCGGCACAGAATCAAAATGAAATTCGCCGGAATCGTCGCTAGTAACGGTTTTGCGCCAGTCGGAGCTCATCGCATGAATCGTGGCTTCTGCGCCCTTGACAGGGCGATGCTGCGGATCATGAATCAGCCCTTGTACGGAACCGAAGATAACGGCAAAAGCCGTGGCTGCCCAGAAAAGTGACGGGCCAAGCATAAAAAAGCGAACACAACGCATATTTTTCCACGTCCTTTGATTTCTATTATGGAAAACCTCGGCTGCAGATTGCGTGGATGCGCGCGGATACAAAGAATCCGCATCTACTGAAATCTGCGAAGGTCTACGGCGGCTTTAGGCGATGGAAAAAACGGGCGGGGCGCGGACAGACTTGCGGGAAACGTGGTCAAGAGTTGGCTGCTGAATATTGACCCATGGCTGCGACGTGGCTACGAAGGGCGAATGCCCTAAATCGCCGGCGGCGGCTGGAGCGGCCCATAGATTCGGCGTTCTTGGTGGACAGCAATTGCCCGGGCTTGCCTGACCCGTGGATTCAAAGACCGGCCCCTTGGCAGCGCGGTGCAGCCGTCGTAAACAGCAGGCGTGTGGGGCAGGCGCGCCAATGGCCAAGGCTACGGGGGCCAACGTCCCCAGCAGCGCCGTCAGAAGCAGTATCCTGGCGATCAGGCGGTGCATATGATGACGATCAATCCCGCAAACAGAGGTTATCGGGAAGAATAGATTACGTCGGTGAAACTATGCAAGTTGGTGGCGGAAAGGCGGTGCAAGCCCCGCCTCCACGCTGCCTCGTCCTAGCGTCCAACGATGTCGCCCTTGAGACCTGAAATTGCTCCCAGAACCTCGCTTTTCTCTTTCTCCGGCACTTTAAACTTGTCGAGGGTGGCGATGAGGTCCGTCACGCTGGCGTTCCAGTCATCTTCCGTGATCTTGAGGCCGGTGTGCGCCGTCCTCATATCTTGCCCGGTATAAACGCAAGGGCCGCCGGTGGCCACGCACAGGAAATCCACCACGTGCTGGCGAATGCGCCTCAAGCCCTGTTCATTGTGGGTCACGAAGAACCGGCTGAGCTTGGGATCGGTGGCCAGGCGACCGATGAAGTCGTCGGTGACTGCGGCCAGGGCGTCGTAGCCTCCCAGGCGTTTGTAAAGGCTGGGTTGCCGCATGGCAGAGCTGGCCTGTGGTGGCTGCGCATAAGCCGGCGCGACCGCCGCCAGGGCCAGCAGAAATAGGGTCAAAGTAGCAGACGTGCGAAGTAGCATGGTGTTCTCCTGAATAGTGTGCGGAAGTCTCTTCCACCATAGCTACGAAAGAAATGCTGAATTGGATTGAGTTGGCCTAGGTAACAGCGTCCGCTCTCACAACTTTGTCGAAAGCTGCTTTTCTGGTTACCAGGAAGTAAATTTGCACAGCCGCAGCAGCGACGCCAACGAAAAAGCCAACGAAATAAAAGGGGGTTGGATCAAATTGCATTTGCGTTGAAATGGATGACAATTGGCCAAAGGTAAGAAAGGATTTTTGCCACTCCAGTAGCGCCGCCATTCGTGCTTTCGCTCCTGGCGCAAGAAAAAACACCACACTGTTGCTGGTTGCAAAGACGAAGTAAACAATGCCCACCATGCGAGCGGTAGGCTGCAAACGCAGCAGCCCGATTCCCAGGTATAAATGAATTACGGTGAAAGCAAGAAACACCGTAGCCGCCGTCCAGCCAAATAGAATCTTCGTAAAGAAGACGGCAGGCGTATGCATTACCACGTTCATGGGAATAAAAAGACATCCTCCCAGTAGAAGGCAGGCAATCACTGTGATACTCACAGGACGCTCGGGCGGTCGATTCGCAGGTGGCACCTGAAGATTCGCCTTCTGTAGCGAGTAGCCGGCACCTTGCGGTAAAGTTTTCGGCAAAGCTGGCGGCACAAACTGCGCCTTCACTTTTGCCCGGGTAAAGAAGACCAGCCACCAGATGCCGATTCCCATCTGCACGGCCCAGAAAATTCCCATTACCATCCGGAAGATGAGCATCGCGTTCGGGTCCACCGGAGTCCCGGCGGTCGGAGGCAAAGGGATAGTCAGGGCCATCAGCCCTGAAATAGTGCTCATCAATGTCAGCAGTACGGAGAAGATAATAATGGAGATTCTGGCCCAATTCTTCAGCCGAAACAGGCCGATGCTGGTGGAAATCCCCCATGCCGCGAGCATCGCGTAAAAAATGCTGCATACGACCATCAGGATCAGGAATACTCCCGGCGGGATATTGGTATCGGTCCTGGGCGAAAAAACGGCGATCGCAACCATCATTACTGCCATGCCCAACATGAGGACAGACCCAATGAGCGAAAGTACGCCGATGAACGTTACACCAATCGACCGATTCATAGAAGCTCCCTGGACGATCGCGGGAGAATCGGAGGCATTGTAGCCGGAATTCAACCCAGTTGAGCCACTAATTTCCGCTGTGGTAGCATCCTAAGCGCTTCGCTAGACTGGTCCACGTTGGCCCCTAGTCCTGCTCTCTTCATCTTTCATCCAGGGCCTGCCGGATTCCGCTCCCGACAATAGTGGCAGTCAGGCGGGCGAAGGAGCCTACCTGTGAAGATTTACGAAGGCGCAAACGTAAGAAATGTGGCAGTGGTGGGGCATGGCCACGCCGGCAAAACCTCGCTGATTTCCGCCATGTTGTATACCGCCGGGGCCACCCAGCGCCTCGGCCGTGTGGACGATGGCTCTTCTACCACTGACTACGATGAAGAGGAGATCGCCCGCAAGATGTCCATTGCGGCCAGCATGGCCTGTGTGGAGTGGGATAAAACCAAGATCAATTTCATCGATACGCCGGGCTTCAACATGTTCGTCCACGAAGCCAAGCTGGCGCTGCCGGTGGTGGATGCCGCCATCGTGGTGGTGGATGGCGTGGCGGGGGTGGAGGTCGTCACCCAGCGTGTGTGGAATTATTGCGACGAGTACAAGACGCCCCGCTTGATTGTGGCCAGCCGCATGGACCGGGAACGCGCAGATGCGGACCGGCTGCTGGAGTCAGTTCGAAATGCATTTGGGAGGGACGTAATTGCCCTCGAATTGCCGATTGGCAGCGAGAAGAGCCTGAACGGCGTGATCGATCTGGTCCGCATGAAGGCTTACAGCTACGAAATGGGCGGGAGCGGCAAGGGGAAGGAAATAGAAATTCCTGCGGACTTAAGAGACCGGGCCCAGGCAGCCCACGAGAAACTGGTCGAGCAAGTGGCCGAGGGCAATGATGCCCTGATGGAAGAGTTCTTCGAGAAAGGGACGTTGCCCGAGCAAGACTTGATTCCAGCGCTGCACAATGCCATCCGCGAGGACAAGATCTTCCCGGTTATCTTCAGTTCAGGCCTGGGAAACATTGGCGCCGACCGGGTCATGGACTTCATCGTGGATTACACGCCCGCGCCTTCCGAACATGAATGGGTGCAAGGGGAAGCAACCGCGTCGAGCAATGGAGACACCCCTCGCCGCCACGAAACCGATGCTGAGCCGGTTTCTTTATATGTGTTCAAGACGGTTTCCGATCCTTTCTCCGGCCGCATTTCTTATTTCAAAGTTTTTTCCGGCGTGGTGAAAAACGAAGCGGTGGTGCAAAACTTCTCGCGAGGAACGGCAGAAAAGCTTTCGCACATTTCCGTGCTACAAGGCAAGACGGCGGTTCCGGTGAATGAATTGCACGCCGGCGACATCGGCGCAGTCGCGAAGCTGAAAGACACCCTCACCGGCGACACTCTGGGTGATAAGTCCGCCCCGATTCAATACCCGCGCGTGAAGCTGCCCGAACCGGCTATCACTTTCGCCATCGAGCCGAAAACCCGCGCCGATGAAGACAAGCTGGGCAACGGTGTCCATAAGCTCATGGAAGAAGACTCCATGCTGCGCTTCTTCCGCGACCCCCAGACCAAAGAATTCCTGATCGCCGGAACCGGCCAGCAGCACATCGAAGTAACAGTTTCAAAGCTGAAAAAGCGCTACCACACCGAAGTTGTCCTGAAGGCGCCAAAAGTGCCCTACCGCGAAACCATTCGCGGAAAAGCCGATGTGCAGGGCCGCCACAAGAAGCAAACCGGGGGCCACGGTCAATACGGCGATTGCAAGATCAAGATGGAGCCGCTGCCGCGCGGCGGGAACTTCGAATTTGTCAACGATATTTTCGGAGGAGCGATCCCCAAGAACTACATTCCCGCAGTGGAGAAAGGGATCGTCGAGGCCGCTGCCCGCGGATACCTGGCCGGTTATCCGGTGGTGGATTTCAAAGTAATTCTGTACGACGGTTCGTATCATGACGTGGACTCCAACGAGCTTTCGTTCAAGACCGCAGGGCGAATCGCCTTCCGAAAAGCCATGGAGGCGGCCAGGGCCACCCTGCTCGAACCCATCATGCATGCCGAGATCACGGTCCCGGACGAATTTGCCGGCTCCATTATGGGCGACCTCAACAGCCGGCGCGGCCGCATTCAGGGCATGGACAACAAAGCCGGGAACACCGTGGTGAAAGCCGAAGTTCCCATGGCGGAGATGCTCACCTACGGAGTCGATCTCACCTCGATGACCCAGGGGCGTGGCAGCTTCAACATGGAAATGAATCACTACGACGTTGTGCCGGCGCAGCTTCAGGAGAAAATCATCGAGAAGGTAAAAGCGGAGCGCGGCGACGTGAAAGAGGAGGAGGAGTAGAGATCGCTTGCTGCTCTTAAGATTTCCGGGTGAGGCCCACACTTGGCTTACGCCTCTTGAACCAGCCTCAAAGAGCCCGTCTCCAGCAGTTATCCACAGCCCTCTGTGCATTTCGCCCAGTAAATTAGCACCTTTGTGCCACGCCAATGGCTCAAAGTAGGCATCTGGAGCGGCGTTTCGCTGTTGACTTTGATTTGCAATGAGCGCTAAATAGTCGCGCTGGGTCTTCACATCGTCGCTTGTTTTCCCTCCCCAGCAGGCGCGAGACAGTTAAAAGAAGACCCGCCCAGGAGAGGAAATGAACAAAGCTGATCTGATTGACAAGATCTCAGCCGGAGCCGGCATCAATAAATCACAGGCCGGGACTGCGATCGATACGGCAGTGGATAGCATTACCGCAGCCTTGAAAAAGGGGGACCGGGTCGCGCTGATCGGTTTCGGCACGTTCTCCGTCTCATCGAGAAAAGCACGCAACGGACGTAATCCGCAAACCGGGGCCACTATCAAAATCGCCGCGCGGAGAGTCGCTAAGTTCACCGCGGGCGCGGAGTTGAAGAAGGCCGTCAACAAGGGCAAGTAGACAAATTTCTTTGCAAGCCAACGGCAGGGGGTCGGCCCTGCCGTTTTCTATTTCACGAGCATTAAGAAATTCTCATCCGGTCACGTTCTTCCGTAACCTCCTCAAATCATTACCCGCATGCCATAGTCGAAATTACCCGCGGCGCAAGCCGTAGATCACCAGCAGAGCGCGTCACTGCACTCGGGAAAGCCGAAGCCAAAATGTTGCAGCCCATGGAAAGCCAGAAACCCCAAAGTTCCCCTCGGACCACGTCCTATGCTCCGCTCAGCGTGAGCAGCAGCCCATTGGAGCAAGCTACCATTGGCCAATCGGTAGTTATCAAAGGTGAAATTTCAGGCGCGGAAGCACTGTACATCGACGGCCGCGTGGAAGGCAGCATCAACCTGCCTCAACATCGCGTTACCATCGGACGCCACGGTTCGATTCAAGCCAACATCAATGCCCGCGAGGTGGTCGTCATGGGCAAAGTTACCGGAAACGTCGAATGCCTCGACCGCCTGGACATTCGCGGCGAAGGTTCTTTGACCGGAGACGTTATCACCCAGCGCATCAGCATTGAGGACGGCGCATTAATGAAGGGAAGTATCCAGGTCCGGGCCGGTAACGCGAAGGTGGAAAGCAAAGCCCTGGTCGAGCAACCGAAGGCCATGGGAGCCACCGCGGGCGCGTAAGAGTCAGGATTGAGAAATCCTAAAGGCACGTCCTGCGACGTGCCTTATTTCTTTTCAGCAGGCTGCAAATCCAAGGAAGCGGAGTTCATGCAATAACGCAGTCCGGTAGGGGTCGGGCTATCGTTAAAAACGTGACCCAGGTGAGCGTCGCACTTCGCACAGCGGACTTCGGTGCGCGCCATTCCAAGAGATTGGTCGCCATGCGTGGCCACCGCGCCTTCCTGCACCGGCTCATAAAAACTAGGCCAGCCGGTGCCGGACTCAAACTTGGTTTCCGAACTGAACAAAGGTTCGCCGCAACAAGCGCAGTTGTAGGTCCCTTTGTCTTTCGTATTCCAATATTTTCCGGTGAAAGCTCTTTCCGTCCCGCCCTGCCGGGCAACCTGGTATTGTTCCGGGGACAACTTTTGTTTCCATTCCTGTTCGGTCTTGCTGACTTTTTCAGACATAGTTCCTCAAGCCATTAGATACGGAATGGACGCGAAGGTTTCACTCGAGACCGGACCCGACTTTCCGGTATTGGCCCCGGAAAAACAGCAGAGGATCACCCTCGCGCAGTACTACATCCTCGACTTCCGCAATGAAGATCGTGTGATCGCCTGCATCCTGAGCGGAATGCAGCCGGCACTCCAGATACGCCAGCGCATCATGCAGGACGGGAGTTCCATGCGAGGTCCGGTCAAAGCGCGCTCCCACCTGCTCTTCCGCCTGGTCGTGATCGCGCTCGGGACGCGCATAGTACCCGGAGATTGCCTGCTGGCCCTCCGCCAGAATGTTCACCCCAAATCGTTTCCTGGCATGCAGGTGGGCGTGGGTCCTGGCCTTGCGGTCGACGCAAACCAGCACCAGTAGCGGATCGAGCGAGACCGACGCGAATGCGTTCGCAGTCATCCCGTGCACTCCACCTTCGTCATCGACCGTAATAATCGTGACCCCGGTAGCGAAGCACCCCATCGCGCGGCGAAAGTCCGCTTGAGTAGCGCTCATGGTCCACAGAAGTTTTAACACGCCGGAGCGGGAAAAAGAAAAGGCGCTGGCTAACGATCCGTGCAAATATGGAGAGGACCGATGGCCGGCCCCGAAACGGATCTCCGCAGCGCTCAAAAAGCCCGCGCTCGTGCGTTGATCATCCCCCGCGAACACGGCGCTTGGGGACTTCTGTTAGTGCCGCTGTTCACTGGCGCAGCCAGCGGCATTGCCGCAAATCATGAAGTTTGGCCCGTAGTTTGGTTCACCCTTGCCGTGTTGGCCCTGTTCTGGCTGCGCACGCCTGCGGAAAGCCTGCTGGGGGGCTCTCCGCTAAGGGCTCAAACCGCCTCGGAACGCAAGGCTGCCATTCTCATGTGTGCTTTCCTGGCAGTAATTGCGAGTGCGTGCCTGGCGGCATTGATGATGAATGGCAGGCACCGCGGCTTGTTCTTGTTTGGCGTCATTGTCGGGTTGATTTTGCTGGTGCAGGCTGTTCTCAAGAAGCTCAGCCGGAAACTGCGCATGGAGGCGGAAATTGTCGGGGCCCTGGGACTCACCTGCGTTGCCCCCGCGGCCTACTACGTTGCTACCGGACAGATCGATGTTCGAGCCTGGGGCCTATGGGCTGCCAATGGGCTGTTCGCGGGAAACCAGATTCATTTTGTCCACCTGCGCGTCCACGCCGCCCGCGCAGCTACGTTCGCGGAGAAGTTTTCGCAGGGGCGATGGTTCTTCTTGAATCAGATGCTCATGCTGCCCGCGCTGCTTCTTGTCTCTCGCGCTCATTACCTTCCAGGGTTAACCGCCATTGCATTTGTGCCGCTCTTCATCCGTGGCGTCTATTGGTTTGTCCGCGGCCCCGCCCCCCTGAAAATCAAGCGTCTAGGCTGGTCGGAGATGGCTCACGGCATCCTGTTCGGGTTCCTTCTTGCCGTTGCTTTCAATCTTTCCCGCCGGTAACGTCTGCTTGCGTCATGTATGATTTTCATATCCGCGGTAAGGGGTGGGTTGGGTGATCCCAGGAAGCACAATTGCAGCACGGCGGCCCCATGGGGATGGGAAAGAACATCTGGATCAATTCCAGTCTGCCGTGCCGCTCACACGCGAGGCTGCATGCGAACTGATCCGCATAGGCGACAAGGATCTGCCCCATCTGCTGGCGGCTGCCCGGGCCGCCAAAGAGAGTTTCAAACCGCGCATCATCACCTATTCGCGCAAAGTGTTTCTTCCTTTGACCAACCTGTGCCGTGACTATTGCGGCTATTGCATTTTCCGCCGCGACCCTGGACAACCCGGCGCGCACACCATGACCCCGGATGAGGTCCTGCACGTCGCGCAGGAGGGAGAGAAACTCGGCTGTACAGAAGCGCTTTTCAGCCTGGGAGACAAGCCAGAGCTGTTGTTTCCCGAAATGCGCGAGGCCCTTAAGCGGTTGGGATATAACTCCACCCTTCATTATCTGGAAGCCATGTGCGAACTGGTGCTGCGCGAGACCACGCTGCTGCCTCATCCTAATCCCGGATTGCTTAGCGCGGAGTGGATCGCGCGCCTGGCGCGGGTTTCCCCAAGCATGGGCCTGATGTTGGAAACCACCAACGCATCACTGATGGCCACCGGCGCGGCGCACGACCGTGCGCCCGACAAGCTCCCGGCCAGGCGACTGCGCACCATCGAAGAAGCCGGAAAACAAGGCGTGCCTTTCACTACGGGATTATTGATCGGAATTGGAGAGACTTACGAAGATCGCATTGACACCTTGCTCGCGATTCGTGAACTGCACCGCCGCTACGGGCATATTCAGGAAGTCATCGTGCAGAACTTCCGGGTGAAGCCGGAAATCCCCATGAGCCAATGGCCCGAGCCAACCCAGGGCGAGATGCTACGGACCGTCGCCGTGGCCCGCATGCTGATGCCTGATATGAACATCCAGGCGCCACCGAACTTGTCAGCTCCTTACTACGACGACTTGCTCGATGCCGGTATCAATGATTGGGGAGGGATTTCTCCTCTGACGCCGGATTTCATCAATCCGGAAAGACCATGGCCGCATCTGGACGCGCTGCAACAGCGCACCGAAGCCAGAGGCTTCCTTCTGCGGCAGCGTCTTCCGGTGTACCCGGAATTTGTGCCATCCGTCATTTCAGGTTCAGGCCTGCTCGCCAAAAAGGTTCGTGCGGCCGCTGCCAGCGAAGGCCTGGCGAGGAGGGCGGCGTGATTGTCGTCTTAACCGGCGGCACCGGTGGCGCGAAATTCGTGGACGGCCTCCGCAAAATCCTCCCGCCTCGCGAACTCACTTTGATCGTCAATACCGGGGATGATTTCCAGTGGTGGGGCCTGCACATTTCGCCGGATGTTGATTCCATCACCTATGTCTTGTCGGATTTGCTCAGCAAAGACCGCGGCTGGGGTGTAGAAGGCGACACCTTTCAATGCCTGGAAGCCATGCGCCGCCTGGGCCAGCCGGCCTGGTTCCAGATTGGCGACCGCGATCTGGTTACGCACTTGCTGCGCACGCAGTTGCTCCGCGAGGGCAAATCGCTCAGCGAAGCTACAGCAGAAATCACCAGGAATTTAGGAATCGAAGCCACCGTGCTGCCCATGACGAATTCGCCAGTCGAGACCCGCGTCACCATTCCGGATGGAGAAATCAGTTTTCAGGAATATTTTGTGAAGCGCCATTATCGTGATCCGGTGAGCGGGGTGAGTTTTTCTGGCGCCGAGAATGCGACTCCAGCGCCGGGTGTGATCGATGCAATCTTGTCCGCCAGTATCGTGATCCTGGCGCCGAGCAATCCCATCACCAGCATCGGCCCGATCCTCGCCGTGCCCGGTATTCGCGATGCTCTCCGCCAGACCGCCGCGCCCGTGCTGGCTGTGAGCCCCATCGTCGGCGAAGCCGCCGTTTCAGGCCCGGCGGGTGCGCTCATGGCCGCGCAAGGACTCCCAGTCTCCGCCGCCGGCGTCGTGCAAGCCTACGCCGACTTCCTGGATGTCCTAATCGTGGACTCACGCGATGAGGGAATGCCTCGACCGTCCGGCTTGCAAGTCCACGCCACCAACATCATCATGAAGTCGGACGAAGATAGAACCGAGCTAGCACGCGCCGTCCTTGCTCTCACCGAATCCCAAGCCCTCTCGGTTTCCTGACCCTGCCACGCAGCCGGATATCTGGGATGGGTTAAAGCCGGCATGAAACTGTTTGTGGAATTATTCAATCTTGAAATCGGTCGGCCTTGGACGTACCCACCCCAAGCGTTGGGACGCGCGCCATCCCTCCAGGAACCTGAGAGCCCAGTATCCATGCGGTCGGGAACCGGATTTGCGTGTATTGCCTGGCTTAGCTGTATTGATGTGGCTTGATGTGTGTATTGATGTATTGACCTAAGAGGGGATAGGGAAGGGGAGATTTGCGCGGTGCCGATCTGGAACATAGACTTAGCTCAGTTTGACGAGAGGTTTACACATGGTCAAAGAAAAATTGGGCGCCGCGGCCGACCGCATCCCGAAGGATCTTCGATATCGAGATCAATACTTCCCCGACGCGGACTCAATCGTGTTCGAAACCGCGAAAAAAGGCTTTGTTCCCCTGCCGATCGTTCTGAGAAAAGGCCTACGAGTGCTTTCAGCTGCCGAATTGCGCGTTTTGATCTACTTGATGACGCGTGCCAGCAAGTATGGTATCTGCTATCCGACTCTTGAGGAGATCGCGTATGACCTCGGGATGAACGGCAGGAAGAATCTGACGCCGCACCTCCGCAAACTGGAAGAGAAGCACTTCATAAAGACGCACACGGCGTCGGGAAAGAAATTCTTTCTGATTCTCGATCCCAGAATTGCCTTGGAGAGACTGGCCAAGGCTGGCCTGATCAATCACGATCAAGTGTTTGAGATCAATGAACTTCTGAATGATCTGAACCGGCAGCCCATTTCAATGGACCAAGCAAAATCAAAATAACTATGGGCATCCTTGAACAGATCGTCGGTTTTGTAAAACACCTGCTGTTGGACATCTTTGTTACGGTTTCTATGTGCATGGCACTGCTGAAGGTGATTGCGATGGAATGGCGTGACCTGAGGCGACACTTTCGACGGTGATATGTTCTCGGCCACCGACGTTCTGTAGCGGCTTGCGTCGTCTCACCCGTCTCGTCGCAAGACCGAAAAGAAATGAAAGTCTTCGTTTTGCTACTTCTTGAAGGAATAACATGATGAGTTGCCTCTACACCCCGTCCTGGCTCACACTGTCCAACTTGCTGAGCGTATTGACTCTCGTTGTTCTGATCTTCGCTACATTGGCAGCTTTCAGACAGGCTAGGGCGGCAAATCGTCAAGCTGACGCGGCAGATAAACTAATCGAAGCGACTAAAGAGCAAATCAATGCTTCACAGGAACAAGCTGATGCGGCAAAGAAACAGCAGGAGATGACAAGGCGACAATTGGTAGAGTCGCTGAGACCGCTCCTACTCCTGGAAGGAGAAGGTGGCGGCAGTACGCACTTCGATACTCAGCTCGTGAATGATGGGGTCGGGCCGGCCCTGGACATCAAATGGTTTTATGGGAAATTGCCCAACAAGGATCAGCAGCCGTTCTATCGCACAATACTTGGATCAAAGCAACGCATAGGGTTTCGGTATCTAAGTCAACAAGGCAAAGCTACGGGAATAACACTCACATATAAGTCGCTGACGGGATCGCTCAATGCTACCCAGATTGAGTGGAACAAAGACGGGATGCGCATGGACTACCTGCAAGATCTCGACCCTTCAAACGTCTGAACGGCGGGCCGGGTGCCGTCCCCATTCAAACCCTCATTCTCGCTGGCTACCGCGCCAACTCACTGGCTATAATCCTTCTTATCGAGGTGCCCGGATGTCACAGATGACTCCCGAAGTCGCCAAACTGTTGCAACAAGCCCTCTCCCTCTCGGTCGAGGAGCAAGAGGCGCTGGCGGATTCTCTGATCTCCAATCTCGGCGGCCAAGTAGATGAGGGAGTTCTGGCTGCGTGGGACGAGGAGATCAAGAAACGTATCGCCGATCTGGACTCGGGCAAGGCCAAGACCATCCCTTGGATGGAAGTTCGCCGGCGCAATTTGGCGAAGTTGCCTCGTGCCCACTAAAACCATCGAACTGCACGAAGAAGCGGCCGCCGACTACGACGCCGCTTTTGATTGGTACCTGGAGCACAGCCCGGACGCAGCCCGTGCCTTCGATGCAGAATTTGAGCGTGCGCTTGGGCAAATCGCACAGGCGCCTGAACGTTGGGCACGCGGCTTGTATCAGACCCGAAGATTTCTGCTCAAGAGATTCCCTTATCTGGTGATCTATCGCGAGCAACGTGCAACCACAGTGCAGATTCTGGCTGTAGCCCACACGAGTCGTAAGCCCGATTATTGGAAAGACCGTAGGTAAACCTCAAAATCTGCAAATACGGAAAGGGGCAACTCCACCCGAGTTGCGGAAGGGATATGGCCACCCCAGGTTCATTTTCCCCCAGTCTTCATAGATAATTCAGACTAGGTCAGATGATCCTCATCCCTGTCAAAAACCTCGCCACCGCCAAGCAGCGTATGGCCTCGGTGCTGGACCAGTCGACACGCACCGAATTGGCACAGGCCATGCTTCGCGACGTCTTGTACGCCGTCGCCAGTTGCTCTGCTAAACAGGTGGCGATTGTAACCACCGACCCCTACGCCATCCGCCTGGCCCAAGAGTTCAACTTCGAAACCATCGCGGACAGCAACGTGAGCGAGACCGCCGCCATTGAGCTTGCCACCCAAGTCTGCGAGTCGCGCGGAATCGAAAGCACACTGGTGATCCCTGGCGACATCCCGCTAATCACCGCCCAGGAACTAGATCAAATACTGAAAGCTGCTCCGGTCGAAGGCTCCGTACTGGTTCCTGCCGCGGACGGTCGCGGCTCCAACGCCATCTTCCGCCGTCCCGCGGGATTGTTCCCCTTGCGTTTTGGCAACGACAGCTTCAAGCCGCATCTTGCCGCCGCCCGCGCCACTGGCAAACCATGCGTGGTGCTCTCCTTGCCTGGCATCGCTCTGGACGTGGACAATCCCGCCGACCTCCGCCAACTCGCCGAGGCTCCTGGGGATACCAACGCGCAACGGCTGATCCGCCAGTGGGATCTCTCCACTCTCCCGCTCGCCGCAAACCAATGACACCCAGCAAGGAGCTGAGAATTATTCCGGTCCGCGTCAGCGGTGAAATCAAGCCTGGCGATTCCCTCGCTGAAAAAATTCTTCATGCGCTGCGCAGCCAACAAACCTCCTTACAAGAAGGCGACATCCTAGTCGTGAAACACAAAGTGGTTTCGAAGGCGGAAGGGCAAATGGTCGAACTCAGCGCCGTCCACCCTTCGCGCGCGTCACAAAAGTGGGCAGCGCGATATGGGCTCGACCCCCGCGTAGTTGAACTGGCCTTGTCTCAAAGCCAGCGCATCGTCCGCCGCAAGCGCGGAGTCCTGATCACGCAAACGCACCATGGACTGATCTGTGCCAACAGCGGTATCGATGTATCCAACGTAGACGGCGGCCAGTGCGCGCTTCTGCTTCCCCAGGATCCGGACCGCTCCGCCGCCAAATTGCGCCGCGAGATCAAGCGCCACTTACAGCTTTCCATTCCGGTCATCATCAGCGACAGTTTCGGCCGTCCCTGGCGGGAAGGGCTGACCGAAGCCGCAATCGGAGTCGCCGGGATGAAGCCGCTACGCGACTATCGACACAAGCGTGACTCTCGCGGCTACGTCCTGCGGGCCACCGTCGAAGCCGTGGCCGACGAACTGGCTTGCGCTGCGGGCTTGGTTTGCGGCAAGCTTGAGGGTAGCCCCGCTTGTGTCATACGAGGTTTCCACTATCCACCGGGACAAGGCCAGGCTCGACAGTTGATTCGGTCCGCGAGCAAAGACCTGTTCCGATAGCTTGATGAGGTGAACATGTTGCCGTCCTTGGCCGGTTCCAAACTCGAAACTCTCCCGCAACTTGATTGGCAGGACATCTCTTCTCAGCTCACTCCAGCTTGCCGCGCGGCGCTGGAGCAGGTGATGGAGTCGCTCGACGGTGGAGTACTGAGCCGCGAGCAATGCCTGCTACTGGCGAATTCCGAGGGTGACGACTTGCTTGGATTATTGGTTGCCGCCAACATAATCCGCCGCGAACTCGCCGGCAACATTGTCACCTACGTGGTCAATCGCAATATCAACTTCACCAATGTATGTTTCGTGGGATGCAAGTTCTGCGCCTTCAGCCGCGGTCCGCGTGAGCACGACACTTACTTTCTCACTCTGGAGCAAGTCGCGCAAAAGGCCAAGGAAGCATGGGACATCGGCGCAACCGAAGTCTGCATCCAGGGCGGCCTGCCCCGCGAGCTCTCTCCTTTCTACTATCGAGACATTCTGCGGGCTGTGAAGAGCGTGACTCCGAAAATGCACCTCCACGCTTTTTCGCCCATGGAGATTGTCTACGGGGTGGAGTTGACGGGCATGCCGCTGGCGAACTACCTGGCCATGCTGCGTGACAACGGCCTCGACACTTTGCCTGGGACCGCCGCGGAAATCCTGGACGATGAAGTGCGCGGAATCCTTTCGCGCAATAAGCTGACCACCGGGCAATGGCAAGAAGTGATTCGCACGGCCCACAGCTTAGGAATTCGCAGCACGTCCACGTTAATGTATGGCCATCTTGAAACCCCGGCGCACTGGGTCAATCAGCTCCAACTTTTCCGCGAAATCCAGCAGGAGAGCGGGGGCTTCACTGAGTTTGTCCCGCTCGGCTTCGTTCATTCCAACACCATCCTGTTCCACCAGGGTCTCTCTCGTACCGGGCCAACCTTGGCGGAACATTTGAAGATCCATGCGTTATCGCGAATCATGCTCGCTGGAGCCATCAACAATATTCAGGTCTCATGGGTCAAACTGAATCGTGAGCTCTCCCAGCTTTGCCTTCACGCCGGCGCTAACGACTACGGCGGCACATTGATGGAAGAAAATATTTCTCGGGAAGCCGGGGCCGATGCCGGCCAGTACACCAGTCCGGAGGATTTCCAGTCGCTGATTCTGGAAGCAGGAAGAATTCCGGCGGAGCGCAACACCACCTACACCCGTATCAACCTGAAGTTCCAGCCGGTAGAGTTTGTAGCCGAGCAAGTGGCGGAGCCCGAGTTCGCGTGACCCGCCCCATCGCCATAATCGGCGGTACCGGAAAAGAAGGCTTCGGGCTGGCAGTCCGCTGGGCGCACGCAGGCGAAACCGTAATCATCGGTTCGCGCGATGCGCAGCGTGCCGAGGACGCAGCCGAGAAAATAAAGCAACGCGTTGGTAGCTTTGCCAGGGTCTCCGGCGGGGAGAATAGCCGGATATGTTCGCAAGCCGACATCATCGTAGTCACGGTGCCGTTCGAGAATCACGCTAGCCTGTTGACTCAATTGAAGCCCGCAATTCAGCCCGGCACCATCGTCATCGATGCCACGGTTCCGTTAGCCGCAAGCGTGGGCGGCAAAGCCACTCGCGTGTTGGGAGTGTGGCAGGGTTCGGCAGCGCAACAGACCGCGGAGCTACTGAAAGACGCCGATGTCTCGGTGGTGGCCGCCTTTCATAACGTTTCGTCGGATTTACTCCAGGGGGTCGGCCCTGTGGACTGTGACGTGATCGTGTGCAGCGATGACGCGGATGCCATCCAACTGGTGCGCGCCCTGGCCGAAAAAATCCCGGGCGTACGCGCCATCCATGGCGGAAAGTTAGAAAATGCCAGGATCGTCGAACAGATCACGGCTCTGCTGATCGGAATGAACATCCGCCATAAGGCTCACTCCGGGATCCGCATTACCGGACTTCCGGATGCGGGTTACAAGTCGTCCGGCTGACTTGATCTGCTTTGACGGCTGGGCTTCTAAATCTTCGTCCCGCCCGTCCAACTGGGCTTCTCTTCTTTCAATTCTCGGGCCAGGATTCGCACCAGCATTCCGTCAAAGTGCGTGCCGCTCAGTTTTTCCAGTTCGGCCATGGCTTGCTGGCTGGTCTTGGCGGGAGCAAATGACCGCTCTGTCGTCATGTTGACGTAGGCATCCGCCAGTGAAAGAATCCGTGCCCACAGCGGGATCTCTTCTCCCCGCAATCCATCGGGGTAGCCCGTACCATCGAATCCTTCGTGATGGTGTTCAATGGCTTTGCGCATGTTCTCAGAATTCGGCAACGTAGCGACGATTTCGCCCCCCACCCGGGTATGCACCTTGACCAAGTAGAACTCTTCCTCGGTAAGCGGGCCGGGTTTGTTGAGAATGCGTTCCGGAACAAACAATTGCCCGACGTTGTGGATGCGCGCCGTATACGCCAGATCCGCGATTTCTTCGGGAGCCATCTGCAATGCCCGCCCGATCATCTCGCAATAGCGGGCCGTCAGTTCACCGTGACCGGTATTGCCCGCTTCACGCGATTCCGCCGCATGCGCAAGGGCTTCAATCGACTCCTGCAAAATCTCGATCGTGTTCTCTTCTTCCTCAGCCAACCGCTTGAGGGTCAGAACCAGCTCATCCAGATGCTCCGGCCCCGTGTGTTCGCGCTGCAAGAATCCCTCAATGTAGCCGGAGATCAATTGCCGCCGTACGGCGCTGGCTTCGCCTCCGGTGAACTCTTCGGCGAGGGACACGCGATCTCCACCCGCGTGCTTGGAAACGTACATACCCATATCCGCCTGCCGGATAATGTCTTCGGCGGAGTAACCATGCACCGGAAAACTGGCAACCCCAAAGCTTCCTGTGATCCGGTGCTCGCTCATCATGGGATCGGTCGCCAGCCACAGGCGCAAGCGCTCGGCCAGGATCTGGGCTTGCTCCACGCCGGTTTCCGGCATGAGGATGATGAACTCATCGCCGCCGTAACGGGCCACAACGTTCGACTGCCGGCATTTCTGCTCCAGCAGACGCCCCACCCGGGCGAGCACTAAATCACCTTCCAGGTGCCCCATGGAATCATTGACTTCTTTGAACTTATCCAGATCCACCAGCACCACCGAGAAAGGGCGACCCGACCGCGATGCGCGCTTCCACTCAGAAGACAGCGCTTCCCAGAAAAACCGCCGCGTCTTAATGCCGGTCAATCCGTCGGTGATGGATTGGGTTTGCAGTTTCTGGAATACAAATGCATTGTGCAGCGCCGTGGCCAGAAGATCAGCCAGCGTCTTCATGATGAGCACATCTTGAGGAGTAAACGCATCCTCGCGGCGGCTCTCGACATTCAGAACGCCCATCAGGCTCTCGCCGTAGTTGATGGGAATGCAAAGCACTGCCCGCGCGTCCGGCAAAATGCCTTGCAGGCGCCCTTCTCCCGCGGCTTGTAACAAAGCGCTCTCTCCAGTGCGCGCCACTCTTCCCACGATCCCAGATCCGAGAGGGACGCGCCGTCCCAGCGAATTGGCGGTTGCTCCCGCCTCTGCTTTCATCTCGATATCTTTGGTGGCGTAGTCAAAAATCCCTATGCCAATGTGGTCAAAACGGAAGTTCTTCTGGATCTCGGCCACAATCTCGGCCAGCATCTGTTCCGAGTCCTCGCTGGAAATGGCGGTCTTGGAGATATTGTTGATGAAGGCCAGCTGGCGTGACCGCCGCTGTTCCTCGGCAAACAAGCGCGCATTTTCCACCGCGACCGAGACCTGCCCGGCTGCCGTTTGCATGATTTCCAGGTCCGGCTGTTCGAAAACGAATTCGCGTTCGGTGTTGCGCACCGCCATGACTCCAGCGGGTTTGCCTCCTAACAGAATGGGGGCCGCGCAAAAACACTTGGCCGGCTTGGCAGGAACGTAGGTCGCGTTCAATCGCTCGCGGGCTTGTTCCAGATCGGAGCGAATGAGCAAGGGCTGCCCGGTCCGAATTACATATTCGGTCAACCCCTCGCTGGTTTTGCGGGAACGCTTGGGGAGAATGCGTCCCTGCTCTACCTCGTACTCAAAGCGGATTTCATCGCCTTCCTGGAACGCAACATAGAAGTCGGTTGTATCAAAAATCTGGCCCAGTTCCTTTTGAATCGTGCGCAGGACCTCATCCTGATCCAGGTGCGAGCTGATGGCCTGGCCGATCTGAGTCAGCAGTTCGTATTCTTTGGTTCGACGCTGGGTGTTATGCACCACGACATAATTTTCCAGAGTCAATCCGATCTGCAAGGCCAGACCGGTCAGCAACCTCAGGTTCGATGCCCCAAACAAACGCCGCTCCGCGTGGGGAAACATGACCACCCCAAAGTTGTTCTCGCGGGTTTGCAGGCTGACCGCAGTGACGTTGCGAATTTTTTCCTGGGCCAGCACCTGGCGGAATTGCTCAAATCGACTGCCCGGAAACGCCGGCAATGGCTCTGTCATCTCGGCAACATTGCGGAAAGTAAATACCCCGCCACGCCGGTAAGTAAGCTCACAGATATACTCGCCCGCCCCCGTCGTCTCCAGCTTATGGATGAATTCCGATGAGAACCCTCGCTGCACCGACGGCAAAGTAGCCCGCCAGCGTTCCGTGATGCAAATAACGGCGCGGCGGGCAGGCAGCGGCCCGGCTAGCCGGTCCAGCACGCCTTGCATGTTGGGAATGAGTTCCTCGGCGCTGAATAGCCGCGTAGAATCCACTCCCAGCGTGGAAAACGCCAGCGCATTTTCCTGTATGGCGTTGCGTTCACTTTCAAACAACACCAGCACCATAGAGACGCCCAGGATCATCTGCGGAATCGGCCCGAGCAAATGCCCGGCGCCGCCAAACATCTCCACCCACGGGCTGTGGTACTGCTCAAATCCCATCAAAGCTGCCCAGATCAAAACCGAAGAACCCAGCAGGGCGAAGGCGACGGATGATTTGTGCTGGGCATGGCGGAAGAAGTAAAACGCGCAATAAACCAACAACAAGGCCAGGGCATATTCCACGCTGAACACAACCCGCCCGGGACCCTGATGGAAAACCGGGTCCCCCGAAGAATGGCGCAGGCTCCACCAAACCAGTGCCGCCCCGATGGCTACGATGGCCGCGTCATACCAGCGAAAGCGAAACTGCTCACGCATCAATCGAGTCGAAACGAAAATACAAAGCCCCATGGCCACCAGCAGAATTTGCGTGGCAAAAGAAAGCGGGTAAGAGACCCCGCTAAACATGGCCCAGGCATCCAGGGCAAAATGGAGCGTGTATGCCCCCCAGCCCAATTGCCATGCGCGGAAATATTGCTGGCGGCTCTGTTCGTACAGATAGGTGAAGACGAGGAACAGCAACAGGGCGACAACGCCCGGTATGATGACCATACTGGCAGCTATGCTATGCATGAGTTCTGTTTACTCCACGCTGTCCTGGGGGAAGCGCGAGTCTGCCCTGGGGATTCTCAAGAGGCATGTTTTCACACGCCATTCCCGCAAAACAATACCCTTCCCGAAGCAGGAAGTAACTAAAGAACAATGGCTGTAAGTAACCGGCAGGTTACTCTCCCCCGCCCGTGAGCCCTCGGCCTTGACGGGTCATTCCCCGTAACCTTAACATCAGCAATCGGTTATCTGAATGTCATTGACTACGATTCGAGTCCGTTTTGCCCCGTCTCCCACCGGTTTTCTCCACGTTGGAAGCGCCCGAACCTTCATCTTCAACTGGCTGTATGCTCGTCGCCATGGCGGAACCATGGTGCTTCGCCTCGACGACACTGACGTGGAACGCAATACGGAAGCTTCGGTTCAATCCATTTTTGCAGGGCTGAATTGGTTGGGATTGAATTGGGATGAAGAATATAAACAATCCGAGCGCCTGGAGCTGCACCGCAAGATGGCACAGCAGATCTTGGAAAAAGGCCTCGCTTACCGCGACTTCACTCCCGCCCACGCAGGCGACTCGGAAAAATCGGGCGCCCAGGGTACCTGGCTGTTTAACGCCGACATGCGGAATCTCTCGCTTGAAGAAAGCACCCGCCGCGCCGCAGGCGGAGAACCGTTTGCGCTGCGCTTCCGGGTCCCGCGCGAGGGCCAGGAAGTGCACTTCACCGATGCAGTTTACGGGGATCAGGTCAAAGCCACAGCCGACATCGAGGACTTCGCATTGCTGCGCAGCGACGGAATGCCCACTTATCACCTGGCATCCTGCGCCGATGACATCGACCTCAACATCAGTCACATCATCCGCGGACAAGATCACCTCTCCAATACCTTCAAACACCTTCTGATCTTTGACGCCGCCGGCGCACGCCAGCCTCAGTTTGCTCACCTGCCTCTGCTGGTCGCCCCAGACGGCACCAAGCTCTCCAAGCGCCGCCACGGCCCGGTGGTCAGCGTGACTACTTATCGCGACGCTGGGTTCTTGCCGGAGGCATTCATCAATTTCCTGTGCCTGCTGGGATGGTCTCCAAAAAATGATCGCGAGCAAATGTCGCGGGAGGAACTGATCGATGCCTTCTCTCTCGAAGGCATCAACCGTGCCAACGCGGTAGTGAACTTCAAAGAAACGCTCAGCAGTAGTGGAGCAGCAAACGTGGTGGAAAGTGTGGTGGCGGGAGATTCGCCTGCCAGACTTTATCCAGAAGAATCTTTCGACCCAAAGGCTGTCTGGCTAAACGCAGAGCACATCCGCTCCCTGCCGGTGGAAGACTTATCGGAGCGCATGCTTCCCATAGTTCGCGAAGCCGGGTTTACGGTCGCCCCGGAAAAAATGCTGAAAATCACGCCGCTGATCCGCGAGCGCATAAGATTCTTGCGCGACGCGCTCACCGCCGCCGACTTCTTCTTCGTAGATCAGCTTCCTCCCTACGATCCCGCCGAACTCATTCCGCAAAAGGGAGATGCCGCCATGGCGAAGAGAGTCCTGCTCCAGGCAAAAGAAGTTCTGGCGCATACCGAATTCAAGCACGATCCTCTGGACCAGGCTTTGCGAGCCGCTGCGCAGCAACTAGGTCTCAAGGCCGGACAAATGTTCCAACCCATCCGCGTTGCCGTCTGCGGACGAAAGAATGCCCCGCCGCTGTTCGAAACGTTAGAGGTTTTGGGGCAAGATCTTGCACTCATCCGAATTGGCCGCGCCATTGAATTGATGGGCGCATGAATCAGCGTCGCAACTATGTACAGGACAGGAGAGAAACGAGGAAAGTCATACCCCGGCAGAAAGAGCAGGAACCCATGCTCATCCGCCTTTCGGAGAAGTGGTCGCCCGCCCAAAAGCTTGTCAGTGATCCTGCGGACAAAGTTTAGCTCGCCTTGGATGCTTGGTTGCCGATCAGTGTCCCGTCAGTCACACCGGTTATCGTAGCTCGAGTCCAGGAATTTGGGGCATGAAACCCTTCGAGTCGAAGCGGGAGATAGTTGTCGGTCAACGCCTTTGTGTACCCGCGGTCGAATACATTCAAAGTGATAGCGCTGACGGCCATACCGACAAAGGACTTCATGAAAGCGGATTTCTTGAGAGTCGCGATTTCCCGCAAAATGCGGTTGCGTTCCCGGGCAACCTGGATCGGCACCTGATTTGGCATCGCGGAAGCCGGAGTTCCGGGACGGGGAGAATAAGTGAAGACGTGTAGATAAGTGAACGGCAGTTCTTCCACCATGTTCCGGGTTTGCTCAAATTCGGCATCGGTCTCGCCGGGGAAGCCGGTCATAACGTCGGCCCCGATGGCGGCGTCGGGTATGGCCGAGCGGATCTTGCAGATCTTCTCGCGATAATGCCAGGGACGATACTTGCGATGCATGCGGCGAAGGACGGCGTCACTCCCCGACTGCATGGGAACATGCGCGTGCTTTGCGATTCGCGAGGAATGTGCCATCAAGGCAATAAGTCCATCACTCCAATCCATGGGCTCGACCGATGAGATGCGTAGCTTCTCGAGGCTCGTCTGATCAAGGATTGCACACACCAGATCCTCAAAGAGGAGCGGGGCAGGCGAACTCAAATCGCGGCCCCACCGGCCTAAGTTGATTCCGGATACGACCACTTCGCGGTAGCCGGCATCGATGAGCAAATTCACTTCCTCAAGAATCCGTGACAATGGCAGCGACCGGCTTTGTCCGCGCACCGAGGGAATGACGCAGAACGAGCAACGGTTATCGCAACCATCCTGAACTTTTAGATTCGGCCGGGTGCGCTCGTTGGCGGCGTCAAATACCGGGGCTGCCAAAAGCTCGGTGTGCGCGAAGATGTCGGAAACGAAAATTCTTGCCGGCTGGCGGGTGGGATTTTCAGTTCCGAGTTCTCCGTTGGCAGTTCTCAGTTGGTGCACAGGTACAAAATGCGGAGAGGCTAACTCGGCCAGCTGGTGCTTATGGGAGTTGCCAATGACCTGGCTCACTCCCGGCAGCGCGGCGATCTCCTGGGGGGCGCGTTGTGCGTAACAGCCGGTCACGACAATCTTGCAGCCCGGGTTCTCGCGGTGGATACGGCGAATGGCTGCCCGCGCATCCTGATCCGCGGATGCGGTCACCGTGCAGGTGTTGAGCACAACCACTTCGGCGGCGGTTGCCAGGTGCGCTCGTTCCATCCCCTTGGCGCGGAACTGCTGCTCAATCGCAGCCCCATCGGCCTGGGTGGCACGACAGCCGAAATTCTCCACGTAAAAGCTGGACACGCCCTTATCGTACCGGAAGGCGGTCACGCCGTGGAAATGGCTCAGGCGGTGGCCATCTGCCGGCGCTGCTGAAAGCAGTCGCGGCAAAACACCGGGCGGCCCTGGGTCGGTTTGAAGGGCACCGTGGTGTCCTTGCCGCATTGTGAGCAACTGGTCCGTGTCTCCACGCGCGGCGCATTTTGCGAGGCGTGAACCATCGGCGTGTAGGAGGAAGCTCGTTTGGATTTGCAGTTCTTGCAGTGGCGGGGTTCGTTCTTAAATTGCTTATCGTGGAAGAACATCTGCTCGCCAGCGGTGAAGGTGAAATCAGTACCGCAATTGATGCACTTTAATACCCTGTCCTGAAACTCCATAAGGAGAAGCTCCCTTTTTAGTCCAGGTCATGAGCATCTCCTCGCCGGAACAAACTTCAGCCCCATCCGGCGCGTCAAGACGCACAAGAACCTTGGACGCTTCCCCCTCAATTGGCTCGTGAAATTACTACCTTGGGTTCGGCCTACCCTCGCCCACGAAGGCGACGGCTAGATCTACAACTGTTACAGATACTCGGGCCACCACCGGGGAACGGGGTGGCCCTTATTTCAACTAGTCTTGCTCTTTGCGAGCTTTCTTACGACTACGCTTCCTTGCCAGCGCTTCTTTTACACGTTTCTTTTCACCGGGCTTCAGGTAAAAGGAGTGGCGTTTAACTTCCTTGATGATGTCTTCCTGCTGCACCTTGCGTTTAAAGCGGCGCAGTGCATTCTCCAGAGACTCACCTTCCTGGATTCTGACTTCTGCCAACGAGCTACACCCCCAAACCTGTCCCGATTGGACTCAATAGTTATGGCAAGGTTCTGACTCTAAGTCAAGTAGCACAACCATGCAGCGTCAATAAATGAGCTTCAAACCTACCTGAAGCTGGCGGGGAGCGTAGGCATCGGTGGCTTTCATAAAATTGGTTTGCTGCCGGTATTGTGCCGGGAAGATGTTCATTCCAATGCGGTTATCTGACTGAACGAACTGTCCTGCCTGGTTGATAAAACCGATGCTGCTGACATCGACTTTTTGATTCACGCGATTGAGCAGGTTGAAAGATTCAACCATAAGATCGAGTTTCACTTTCTCGCCGAGGTAAATGCGGCGTGTGAGACGCAGGTCGGTGGTGGAGTAGTTTGGACCGAGGAAGGAATTGCGCGACACACCGGGCAGGCGGTCGTTGAGGGAGTTTCCATCCTGGTTGGCGTCGCCGACAACGCGTGCGTCGACGGGACGGCCACTGCCATAGGTGAAAACACCCGCGAGCTTCCAACTGTTAAATAGCTTCGCCAGCACATCGTGTTCGCGTCCGAATGGGCGAAGTTCCGCGATCCAGGAAAATGCCAGCCGATTGCGTTGGTCGGTAACGCTGGGGCCGCGCTCAGCGTTCGGCGCATACGTGTTCTCCACAGTCGAAGGTTGTCCTGCAACCAGTGCGTCCTGGCCATCGTCAATCGCTTTGGCATAGGTGTAGGCGAGGCGGAAGTAGAGGCCATGTGTCATTCGCCGGCGAAGGGAAAATGTAACGCCCTGATAGGTGCTCGACGCGGCGCTTTCAAAAACGTTAATAGCCCCGAGTTGGGAGACCGGTCGCTGGAGCGGATTGATGCAGGGCGGGAAGGGACAAGTGAGCGAAGAAGTGAACTGCCCCGTAGAAAATGAATTCACGGTGTAGTAGGAGCCGAGGAAGCTGCTCCCCGTCTGGTCAAAAACCGGATAGGTAACTGCCGTGGGAAGCGGCAGATTGAGATCGCGGGCCCGAATCAAGTGTTCTCCGTGGACATACATCAGCGAAATACCCGCAGCCATGCGCTCCGCGAACTCTCGTTCCACACTTAAGCTGGCTTGCTCCACGTGGGGAGTCTGGAAATCATGCGCGAAGGCGGAAATATCATTTTTCACAAAGCCAGCCAGGCTGGAAGGTGCGAGGCAGGAAGTCGCCGTGATGGCGCAGTTCGCGGCCGGAACGGGGTATTGAGGGAATACCTGATGATCATAGAAATGCGCATTGTCCAAAAACAAATGCCCATTATTGATCCCATTATCGTTTTCGATCGTAGAGGTGTAGATCTGCGGAATGCGCGTATAGAAGACGCCGTAACCTGCGCGGATGACGAGTGGCCTTTTGTCACCGATCGAGTACGCAAACCCTACCCGAGGCGCAAAATTGTTGAGATCGCGCGGCACCTTTCCTGAGTCGGGCCATAGTGGGTTGGAGACCAACCCCTTCAAGTTGAACTCCTGAAAGTCGTAACGCGCACCCAGACTCAGGGCCAAGTGATGGGTAACCCGGATGGTGTCCTGCACGAAAGCGGCGTATTCATTGGTATCGGGATGAGTGACCGCCGAACCGAAGTTCTGAATGTAGTAACGCGGCACCTGGTGCGCATAGGCCCGCAGGGGAGTCAGTTCTAATCCACCCATCTGTGGCGCAAACGTAAATGGATTCACTTTGATGGTGTCGTAGAAATATTCTCCTCCGAATAACGAAGGGAAAAAGTTGTTGATTTTCGTCAACAGCGCGTCTCCGCCAAACTTCCAGGAGTGGCGGCCGCCGCTCAAGCTTAGGGTTTCGGTGATGTGCAGGCGATGCTCGTCGGTCTTCCGCGGCAGCAGGGAGGATCGTCCAAAGCCGTCGATCACGCCATAGATACGTGTGAGCGCATCACTGGAGTTGCTGCTCGACTTCTGCCAGTCGCGCGAGAACTGCGCTCGCAGATGACTGATCAGCTTGCTGGACACCGCGCTGGTCAAGGCCAGCGACGCACTTTGGGTGGTGACTTGTTCCTCCCCGTTGTCGCTGGTGGCAAACGATGTCAGCGGACTCGTGGAATCAAGAAACACGTTGTTGAGGCCGTAATATCGGGAAGTGTTTACCCGAGCAGAAAGCTGATTTCTCGGAGTGAGCGAGACGTCTATCTTGACGAAACCGGTGTTCCCTAACATGCGAGCGGGAAAATCGCCGGCCATTTTGCTGAGCTGTGCGGCGGCGGCAAACACCTGAACTTTGTCACTGTCTTCATAATCTCCATGATGCAGTGGCTCAGCGCCCTTGTTCGGGACCAGCACTGAGCTTCCATCCAAAAAGCGGACCACGGTTGGGACATGGAACACATGCTGGTCATATCCCACGTAAAAGAATGCGCGGTTGCGCTTGAGCGGCCCGCCGAACGTTGCGCCAAACTGGGTCTGCTGGCCTTTGGGCTTGAACGTCATGAAAGGATGCCGGGCATCGAGCACGCTGTTGCGCAGATAGGCAAATCCGGTGCCGTGGAAATGGTTGGAGCCGGACTTGGTCACGACATTAATCACTGCCCCGCCGGCTCGTCCAAGCTCCGCGCCGTAAGTGTTGGAAGAAACACGGAACTCCTGTACCACTTCATTGGAAAACTGGTAGGGGGCGCGATAGCGTCCGCGGGCCTGGGAGAAAAATGCGTTGTTATTATCGGCTCCATCCACCAAGTAACTGGATTGGAATCCGCGGATCCCGCCGAACGACAGGTCTCCGTTTGCAGACGAAGTCAGGCCGCGCGGATCCTGGATCACGCCCGGCGTCAACAACGCCAGATCCGTAAAGCGCCGGCCGTTGAGAGGCAACTCCTGTATGGCGCGCTCATCGACCACTGCGGAGACCGCGCTGGGCTGAGTCTCCACCATCACAGGCTCGTCGGTGACGGTAACCGTCTCTTTCAGCCCAGCCACGGCGAGTTTGAACTCGACCTGCACTGCTCCTCCGACCTCGACGCGTAAGTGCTGCACCAGTTGCGCCGACATCTTCTCCGCCGCCGCCCGCCCCGAATACTCCCCCGGAGGAAGCAAATCGAGCGCGAATTGCCCATCGCCATCGGTAGTAGCGGTATAGCGGAATCCAGTGGCAGTGCTGACAAACACAATGGATGCGTTCGGGATTCGGCCTCCCGAAGCGTCAGAAACTGTGCCACAAACGGCGCCGGTAGAGGCGTCCTGGGCGAACCCAGTTGCGACTGCGAGAGAGAGAAATAACGCCAGACAGACAGAGCGCATGGAAAGTCACCTTGGCCTTGATAATGAGGTGAAGTCCAGCTCTGACGGGAGACTCCTTCTATATCACTGGGTAGGGTGGTTTGTCAGTGACGAACAAGATTTGATTTGAGAGTTGTTCCAAGATGGGAAAAAACCCGGGGCAAACAAGGGAACGAATTCCAGAACGCTGAATTGCGAATCAGGAAAGTCCCTTGACGTCGGTAGCACCAATGCCCAGGCTTCCAAAACCACGAAGCCTGGGGCAGCCGATATTATGGTGATGCATGAGACGAGCAAGTCTGGGCCAGCCCCCTGTAGCTGTAGCCGTCGCGTCATAAGCATAGCCTGCATCGCGCGGTAATCGCGTCTCCCAACTTTCCATGCGAAGCATGGCCGGGTTTTGATCCCATGAAGTTGGCGTGCGCCGACCGAGCGAAACGGACATGGCCTATGCCGCACCCCCAAGATCAGTCCCCCTGCTGATACCAGCGAACTCCTCTGCCATCCCAGTAGAATAGCCCACTCGCGCTTTCGTGGTAGGACACCAGCAGAGCATCAGCATGCAGCTTCAGTGGTTTCTGATCCTCAGCAGATTCCACGGGCTCATTCTTCGGATGCAACTCCCATTGATCGAAGTTCAGATCGGGATAAGAAGCGGCCCCGTACTTCACAAGCCTTCCCGCACCGGCCACAACGGCTCGAGCATCTGCAAAGACAATCAAGAACCCACGCTTCGGGGATGATTGCTGTGTAACGAGGACAGCGTAGTCTGGACGACCGTCGCCGTCGAAATCGCCTTTGATCAGGGGCGGATTCAGCCGACAACTGACTACTAGATCAGGAAATCGTTTCAACGCAGCTTGGACAAACTGCGGCAGGTCTAGCCGCTCACATTTCGGCTCTGGAGCACGGGGCTTGGCAACTGCCAGCCCCACGCTAAAAATGACGCCCAGACCAAAGCAACAGAGTGAACGCATGGATTTCACGGCTTCCTCCTCTTTGGACCAGGATGGTTTGGTGGGGTCGGGGGCGGGCCCAGGTTTGCGCACCTCAGCATCACCACAAAAGCGGCTGCCCCAGGCTTCGTGGTGTTCGAAGCTGGGCATTCCTGTTGCCGGCAGCTTGAGATCGCTTTCACATGTCCCTCGAAACTGCTACTTTTCCACCGCGCCTCCGCCCTTGACGTTCGGCCGTCACAGCCATCGCCCGCCCTTTCTGTTATACATCGCCCATACCGAACCGGCTGCATCGCTACTACTGTGCAGGTTACGCGCATTTCATCACTACCAGTTGTTACCGGCGATTGCCACTGCTGGCTCTGGTGAACGAATTTTAGAACGCTGAGTTGCGAATCAGGAAAGTCTGTTGACGCCGGCAGCACCAATGCCCAGGCTTCGAAAACCACGAAGTCTGGGGCAGCCGATATTATCGATGATGCATGAGGGCAGCAAGTCTGGGCCAGCCCCCACCGAACGCTCGTTGCACTCGCTGGACGGGCGAGGCGCCCGTCCCCACCTATCCTCGCCCCTTACTTCGCTGACACATAGATTCTCCGGAGCAAACTACGTTCGGCTGTATTGATTTCTCTTTTTATCGTCGTGCCGCTCGACTCCCAGCTGAATCAGGCGTTCGATCAGTTCGGAATATTCCACCCCCGACGCCGCCCACAGTTTCGGATACATGCTGATCGACGTGAACCCCGGCATGGTGTTGATCTCGTTCAAATAAATTTTGCGCGATTTGGGGTCCATCAGGAAATCGACGCGAGCCAGGCCTGTGCAATCGACTGCCTGGAACGCGCCGACGGCCATCTGCTGGATCTTCTTGGTTTCGGATTGGTTCAGCTTTGCAGGGATGATCGGGACTGAGCCTTCTTCCAGATATTTGGCATCGTAGTCGTAGAACTCTTTGCAGGGGACGATTTCTCCGGGGACTGAGGCTTCGGGCTTGTCATTCCCCAGGACTGCGACCTCAATTTCACGCGCCTTGTTTTTCTTCCCCCCCACGCCTTCCTCGATCACAATTTTGCGGTCGAACCGGGCGGCTTCCTCAATGGCGGGGCCCAGTTCCTTGCGGTCGTGGGCTTTGGAGATTCCTACCGATGAGCCCAGGTTGGCCGGCTTCACAAAGACCGGGTATTTGAGTTTGTTCTCGACCAGCCTGGTGACTTTCTTCGGCTCGGATTCCCACTGGCTCCGCAGAACAGTAACGTGTTTTACAATTGTCAGCCCAGCGGCTTTGAATAGAGATTTCATGACATCTTTGTCCATGCCGGCGGCGGAGCCGAGCACTCCGGCGCCGACATAGGGGATGTCCGCCAGTTCCAACAGCCCCTGAATGGTTCCATCCTCGCCAAACGTGCCGTGCAGCACTGGAAAGATCACGTCCACATTGATGGCGCGGTCGGAGGTGCGGCGCGTCGGCGAATCGGATTGGAACGGCGTGAGCCCGGTGGCTGAGGTGTGCGGTTCAGGCGGCACGACTACGGATTCCCCGTTGTGCAGCACGGCTGCGGCTGAGGTGGCTTCTGGGTCTCCCGCGCGCAGATTGCGAGCCTCCGGCGGTTTGCCTTGAAGCAGGCGTTCGGCGTCGCTGGCACTGACCCAGCGGCCTTCCTTGGTGATGCCGATCGGGACTACTTCATATTTGTTCTTATCGATGGCGTTAAGCACGCTCGCGGCCACAGCAACGATACTTCGTGCTCGCCGCTGCGTCCGCCGAACAGGATACCGACTCGCAGTTTTTTCATGAATTATCAGTCTGGCGGGAGGTTGAGGCCGGAGTCAATGCCTGAGGAAGAAAAAGGCACGCCACTTACCTCAGATGATACGAGCCCAAAAAACAAGGCCCCGTTCTGGCGCTGCTGCTCGCCGACCGGGGGCCCGGATCATCCACAGTTCGCAGTTACTTTTTGATCCCTTTCATCTGGTCCCAGAGTGACTGGGCTTTCTTTTTCTTATCTTTCACCTGGTTGACCCCTTGCTGGACTTGGTCGGTCGGATCGCCGGTGGTGGTCTTGCCGGCAGAAGCGACCGGACGAGTCTGGGCCGCTGTGATGGGCTGAATCGGTTGTGCTGGAGAAACCGGCTGGGAGACGGGTTGCGCGACAGCGGGACTGTTAGCCGAAGCCGGCGCCGTAACGGGGGCTGTGGCTGCTGCCGGCATGACGCCGGGCTCACCTATCGGGATCCCAGCCACCACCTGCTGGCCGAGGTGAAATTCGCCGCTGGCTACACGCGCGCCGACGTTGGCAAACTCGCGAATCAGAGTGCCGCTATCTCCGCTATTGACGACGAGCTGTGCCTGCTGGGCTCCATGGCTATCGATGAAATAGGCTGGATCGGAAGGGTGAGGAACGTGAGCATCATCCACGAACTGGATCCTGAGCAACTGCACCGCAGCCCGCATCATGCCCTGTGGCCCCTGGTTGATAAACGTGAATGTACAAACAGCCTTCATACCGTCGTGGACGCACCCTTCCGGGCTGTAGAGCACGTTGCCCCAGGTCAGGGTTCCGGTATCAGGCACACTCGACACCGAGGTGGCCTGCGTAGCGGCGGGCTTGGGTGTTTGCGGCCGGTTGGCGCGCGTATTGGACTGGGATTGCGCCCACAAGGGGAAAGAGAGTATTGCGACACCAGCGAGCAGGGAACCTGCCAAGGCCGGCAACCTGCAGGATGGCTTTGTGCTTTTCATTTGTCCCTCCAATTGCAAAAGCGTAGGATCGACGCTCATTTGCGCGCTCGCAGATAAAATTTCTTCGGGATCCCCAGTACCGCGCGGTCAACCGGCAAAATCCGTGAGTATCGGAACCAGAAAACGGCGACGCCTCACGTTAAATTGCGGAGGATATTGCCACGAATCGGCGTCTGCGTCAATGATTTAACCAATGAACGTAGTGGGCCTGTTTGGTTTTCTGCGCTCTCTGCGACGCTAACGCCTATCCCTTCGTGGAAGTGAAGCGCAGTTCACAGGATCTTCTTGCCAAAAGCCGACAATGCCAGCTCCACCGCCAGGTCTGCGGTCCGGTTATGCTCGTCAATGACTGGGTTTACTTCGACAATCTCAAAACTCAGCATCTTGCCGTGGTCGGCAATGATCTCCATGGCCAGGTGGGCCTCACGGTAGGTGGCCCCGCCGCGGACTGGCGTTCCTACTCCCGGCGCATCCTCCGGATCCACCCAGTCCATGTCTAAAGAAACGTGGTAACCGGCAGTGTCGTCCGCCGCCATGCGGACGGCAGTTTCCATCACGTTGCGCATGCCGCGTTCGTCGATATCGCGCATGGTAAAGACGTGGATGCCAGACCGGCGGACATTTTCGCGTTCCACGGCATCGATGTCGCGGGCCCCCACCAGTACGCAATTATCGGGACTGACTTTGGGTGAGAAATTGAAGATGTTGGCCAACTCCGCTGGGCCTAATCCCATAATGGCCGCCAGGGGCATGCCGTGGACATTGCCGCTGGGGGAGCTTTCGGGAGTGTTGATGTCGGGGTGAGCGTCAATCCAGATCAGTCCTACCTTTTGGTTCTGGCGGCGGTAGAACTCGGCCACTCCAGAGACAGTGCCTGCGCCCACCGAGTGATCGCCTCCGAGAACCAGGGGGACGATGCCGGATTCCAAAGTCTTTACCACTAACTCAGCTTCTTTGGTGCAGGTGGCAGTGATTTCTTTCAGATACTTTGCATGGGGATCGCCAATTTTCTTTTGCTCCGGGATAGCAACCGGGACATTGCCTCCGTCTTCGACGCTGTGTCCTAGTTGTTCGAGGCGCATTTCAAGACCCGCGACGCGGACCGCCGACGGTCCCATATCCACGCCACGGCGGGACTGGCCGAGATCGAGCGGGACACCTAGCACGCGAATGTTGCGCGGATTGGGAGTCATACGATTCGTAGCGCCGTTACGGATAGAGCCTGTGCAGCATTCTGGGGAACGGGATGGTTTCCCTTACGTGTTCCAGGCCGCAGATCCAGGCTACGGCCCGTTCGATTCCCATACCGAAGCCTCCATGGGGCACGCTGCCGTACTTACGCAGATCTAAATACCATTTGAAGGCTTGTTCTGGCAGATCGTGTTCGCGGATGCGTTGGACCAGCAAATCGTAGGATGCCATGCGCTGCGAGCCTCCGATGATTTCGCCGTAGCCTTCCGGGGCGAGAACGTCCACACACAGCGCCAATTCCGGGCGCTGCGGGTCGGGCTCCATATAGAAAGCCTTTATTTTCGCGGGATAACGGTGGACCATGACCGGTCTTTCGAACTGGGAAGACAAATAGGTTTCATCCGGCGAGCCAAAGTCGCCTCCCCACTCGAATCTGTTTTCGACCAGGCCTTTGGCGTGGCCTTCCTGGAGCATGTTCACGGCATCGTCATATTGAAGGCGCGGAAATGGAGCTTCAATTTTTTCCAATTTCGATACATCGCGTCCGATCACTTGCAGGTCGGCGCGGCGCTTATCCAGGCAGCGCTTCACGATGAAACTGATGAACTGCTCTGCCAGTTCCATCAAGTCATTCAATTCGGCATAGGCGACTTCCGGTTCGACCATCCAGAACTCGGTCAGGTGACGCCGGGTCTTGGATTTTTCTGCGCGGAAGGTGGGGCCAAAAGAATAGACCTTGCCCAAGGCCATCGCCGTCGACTCGATGTAAAGCTGCCCGGACTGGGTGAGATAGGCTTGCTCATCGAAGTAATTGACGGGAAATAGAGTCGTGGTGCCTTCGCATGCCGCGGGAGTCAGGATCGGCGGATCGGTGAGCACGAAGCCACGTTCGTCGAAAAAATCCCGCGCAGCTTTAATGATCTCTGCACGGACACGCAGGATTGAAGCTTGCCTGGCGCTGCGCACCCACAGGTGACGATGCTCCATCAGGAATTCGACACCGTGCTCTTTGGGGGAAATGGGATAGGGATCTCTCTCGGCTACCCGTTGGACGACTTGAATGCCCGAAACATCCAGTTCGTATCCGCCGGGTGCGCGCTTGTCCGCGCGCACCTTGCCTTCTACGATCACACTGGATTCCTGGGTCAAGCCTTTGATGGTGTCGAAAACTTCAGCAGGAACCGCGGCTTTGGGGACGATTCCCTGAATCATTCCCGAGCCGTCGCGGAAGATGGGGAACAGGAGCTTGCCACTTTCGCGCAGATTGTAGAGCCAGCCCCGGAGGGTGACAGGCTGGCCTTCGTGCTGGCCAATTTCTGCGATGGTGGTGATGGGTGCGGGCATAGATTCAAAACTCAAGTCAAAATCTAAACGGCCGAGGACGCAGAGAAACCATTCCGGAGCTTTTCCCGGCGCCCTCTGCGATCCCGGCGGTTCAAAGCTCTTAGGCAGCGTCCAGCTTAGCGAATGTCTGCTCGATCTTTTCCAACGGAACTTTTTCCGCGCCTTCAATCTCCAGCAGCAACGGCGGCGTTTGCGGGGCTGAGCGCAGCAATTCGATAGCTTGCTTCCAATCGATCGAGCCATCGCCCGGCCAAAGATGTGAATCTTTGTCCTTGGCATTGTCGTGCACGTGAGTCGAGCAAATGTGGTTCTTGAGGATTTCAAAATCCTGTTGCACCCCACCCATCAGGTGAGCGTGACCGAAATCGAAACACACCCCGACATCGTCCATGTGGCTGGTGTGGATGAATTCGACCAGCCGGTCGGGCGTGGCGAGCTCATTCGGGATATTTTCCAGCAAGATGCGGACGCCTAGCGGCTTGGCAAAGGCTCGCAGATGTTCGACTGACGTCATGGCGGCTTCGAACTTGCGGTCATCAAAGACTTCGTTGCCAACGCCGATGTGTTGAATCAGGAATCGAAACGGAATCTGTTCGGCGATTTCCAGGGCACGCTTGATTTCGTCCATGGCTTCCACCCGGCTGGCGCGGTCCAGAGAAGCAATGTTGACCGGCGGGGCACCGGCGCGCCCCCATTCATAGTCGGCGTACAGCGGAGAATGCACGGAGTTCAAGGGAATGCCGCTGCTTTTGAACCAGTCGGCAATTTCGCGTACATGCTGCTTGCGGTTCGCGTAATCAATGTGCTGGCGGGCGGCAAAAATTTCAATGGATTGCGCGCCAATGCGATGCAATCCATCCAAAATCCCGGGATGCAGGCGTTCTTTTACATGAATGTAGGTGGAAACGGCTTTGAGCATGGTTGGTCGAGCCAGATTTGAGGCTAGCCTAGGCGGTTCGGGAGAGTCAAATCAGGGAGGAAGTGATTTTCGTGGATAGGAATAGCAGATTCCTCCTTGTCGCTGCGTTTCATCGGAATGGCAGCATGTATTATTTTGGCTTCACGCTGAAGTGGCTGGCCACGCACTGCCAGCGGTTGTCGATGAAGATCCATGTATCGGTAAATCGACCGTGGCGCTCCCAGGGCTTGCCTTTGTCGATCCCTTTCTCGTAGTAGGCGCCGGTCACGATCGCTGTGCTCCCGAAAGCGTGAACCACCATGTTGCTAGACTGGAGGGCAGTGGGCTGGTAGGCCTTGTCGCGGATGGAGGCGACCATCTGAGCCTTGTTGTAGAGATCGCCCTCTCCGGTGGTCATGACGAAATCGTCAGCCAAGAGCAGTTCTACGGCCTTGGCATCGTTGCTGAGTTCCGCCTTGTTCCACGCGTTTTCCATGGCGATCACCTTGGTGGAATCCTGGGCCACGGCTGCGAGGGATAGCGGTATCCACAACAACAGAGCAAGTAAGTTGAGTCTCATGGATTACTTCCTGTTTTTTTGAATTACCAACCGGCAAACGTCGAATCAACTCCATCTTAAGCTAGTCGGACTTGGCGCCAACACCATTTGTATTAATCCGCGGAATCACGAAACGGAAGAAGGCTTCTGGATCAGAGTCCAAGCATACCTGGGCGTTGGGGCTGCCGGGGCCCGGGCGGGTGAACCCTTGATCGTCTACCGTGATATGCATTGGAATTACTGGGCAGAGCTTGGGATCGAGGATGTAGGCCAGCGTCATCACATCAAACAACGTGGGTGTCTGTTGTCCCCACTGGAAATAGAGCACAGTTAGTGCATCGGTCAAGGGCGTGCCTGCCCGGAAAATCATTGCGCGTTTTACTTCGTCGAGTTTCAGCTGCGTCGAGTCGAGTGGCATCATGAAAATCGGGACCCCTGAGTTGAAGAGCCTTTGTGCCGAGGAAGTGTCGTTCTTGATGTTCCACTCCGGTTCCGGGCCGCGTGGTGGGGCATAGCCAATGTCACCGTAGCGGCGGTAGATGGAGCCTCCCATCAAAACTACGCGGCGAAGTTTGCGGAAGGTGTCGACGTCTTTGTCGATTAACGCACCTATGTTTACTAATGGGCCAATTGCTACCAGCGTGATCTGGTTGGGGTAACGGCGGATTTGCTCGAGGATGAAATCTGTCGAGTTGGGATGTGTTGGCTTGGCGAAATGTCCACCTTCAGCGAAGCGACGTTGAGTGAAGTCGCTCTTGAACGATGTTGGAGTGCCGGCTGCGACGGGAATGTCGGCGTGTCCGGTTTCGCCGAGAAGTCGATCTGCCAGTTTCGCGCGAAGCTCGGTGTCTCCGAAAGTTGTTGCGACGCCCAGGATTTTCAACTCGGGACTGGTTAGCGCCAGGGCCAGGGCGAAGGCGTCATCGATGTCGTCGCCGATATCGGTGTCGATGATGATTTTTTCCGGAGATTGGGCGCAGCCGATCGATGTCAGCAGTAAAAAAACGCAGACTAAGTAGTGAAGTTTGGCGCGCTTCATTTGCCAGGACAGACTAGAACACTTAACGCAGACGACGCAAAGGAGATCACGCCCAGCACGCGGAGAAATCCATTATTCGATCTGAACCAAACCCGTCGTTGCAGCCGGGGCCGGGTTCTGCGGCGCCCGCCACGAATCGAAAATCGAGACTTGGTGCACGCAGGACACAGTGCAATGCGGCGCGCACGACTTCTCGGTCACATATTCGCGGCGGATGTCGGCGGTAGTGTAATTCTCCAGAGGAACGCCGGGATAACCTCGCTGTTGCGAACAGTAGTGCACCAGACCGTCTTCGCAAATGTAGAGATAGCGGGCGCCGGCGCGGCATCGCCACTGGTTAGGACGGCCCTGAGCGATGTTGTCCTGGAAGGCATTGATGCGAGTGAAGCTGCGCTTTTCCATGGACTTCATCTCGTGGTAAATGCGACGTTCTTCGTCGCCCAAGGGCTGAAGCTGACCGTCCCCATCGTGAATGATGCCGATGGTGGAGCTGAATCCCAACTCGATAGCGCGCTTGCCGATGGTCAAGGCATCCTGCGGATGGCTGATCCCGCCGCCTACGACGGAGTTAATGTTCACGTGGAAATCGGCGTGCTCGGCCAGCAGTTCCAGCTTCTTATCCAGCACTTTCAGGCTCTTTTTGGAGACCTCGTCCGGGGTGACGTTGTCGATGGAAATTTGCAGCCATTCCAGGCCGGCGCGGTTCAAGCGCTGAATCCGCTCCGCCACCAGCAGATAGCCGTTGGTGATGAGCCCAGCCACCATGCCCCGCTTGCGTATGTGGTGAATGATTTCGTCCAGTTGGGGATGCAGCAGGGGCTCGCCTCCGCTGATGGTGATGACCGCGGTCCCCAGGTCCGCCAGCTTGTCCACACGGTGGAACATGGTTTCGGTCGGCACCGGCGGAGAAAAATCGTCGAACTCATTGCAGTAGGTGCATGCCAGGTTGCATCGGCGCACAGGGATGATATGGGCCAGCAGTGGGTGGTCAGTATCGGTCAGAGCGCGCATTATCATGGCCGCTCCACGCCAGTTACGGTGCAGGGCCTTGACGCGGCGGCGCAGGCTTGTCGGGCTGGAAGGCATGAAGGTTATCTATATGATTACATCACAAAATTAGGTTCGACCAGATGGGCAACAGTATTCGGAAGCTTTCTGCGGTTGAATGGAGATTGCGCGCGGTCCAATTATTCGCTGAGCAATTCATGTCCCGCGCTTTGTAGAACTTGAATCGCTCTATCCGCAGACGGTTTCTGAATCAAAACGTAGTCCGTGTCGTAGGTGGCAATGGCAAAGACAGAAATGCCGGCTTCCACCAGAGGCTGAATGAACGCGTACAAAATGCCAATTTGCGAGAAATCGAATGGGCCCACAATTTTCAGGCAGGCCCAAGGAGTCTCCGGTTTGTGCTCCTGAGGAACACCTTCCGCCGGGCAGACAATCGACAGTTCATCTGCGGTGCGCGTCACTGAAGTGAAGATTCCATTCGTCGCCCACTGAGGAACAGGATCAGCGGCAGCCAACCGGCAGACTGCGAAGCTACCGCTGATCAAACGAAATTTTAGTTTGGCCTTCGCTTCCATTTGGCAGTTAGTTCGTATTCACTCTATTTGATCAGTTTGTGCTCGCGCAAAACGGCGTCCACTTCTGCATTGCCAGTGGGCGTATTGCAACCTTCCATGGGATCGCCAGCCGCGATTAACAGTCGAGCGACTTCGGGATAGTCTCCGCCGGGTTCGCCGCAGTTTTGCGTTCCGTGGTGCAGCCAACCAGAAGGTGGCGCGTGAAATGATTGGTCTTTGATATCAAGGGCCGCGTGATGATCGAGCAGTAGTTTTACCAGATCGGCGTATCCCTTCCAGCAGGCCCAGTGTAACGCCGTGCCACCGTGCTCTCCACCGGCGTTGATCGGGAGCCCGGCTGCCAGCAGGCCGCGCACAGCCGCGGTGTTGTGAACGGCAGCGAGGTGCGGAATCAGATGCTCATACTCCGGGAGAGCAGTGATGCTGGGTGGAGCAGCGGGTTGTTGACCTGCACTCGTGGATGTGGCAATGAATTGATCAAGCTGGGATAAGTCGGTCTCCGCTCCGCGCGATTGGAGCAATGCGGCCACCTCTGTTTGTCCACCCAGAACGGCCAAGGCGAACCCGGTGCGTCCATCGTTTCTTTTTGCATTAATGTCAGCGCCCCGATCAAGCAGCATGGTAATAATCTTTACGCTTCGCCCGCGCCACACCGCCCAGTGAAGCGCGGTATTGCCCTGTTGGTTGGTTTCGTTGGGGTCAGCGCCAGCATCCAGTAAGAGTTGCAGTCCCACGCTGTCTTCGCTGTCCAGCATGTGTTTGAGCGCATTGGCAGGGCCTGGTTTTGCTCCGTAACGGAGCAGCAGCTTCATGCATGCGAGGTCGTGGTGCTCGGTGGAATGGTAGAGAGACTCCCCATCATTTGGGTTGGCCCCGGCTTCCAGGAGCACACGGCAGAGATCGGCGTTGTTGTTGAGTCCGGTGGCGGCATAGAGGCACGACAAAGGATTGTTAGGTAGATCTTCAGGCACGACAGATGTGTTTGGGTCAGCCCCGCGGCGGAGCAGGACCCGTGCTGTTTCGACGATTTGTGACGTCCGGGTTGACCTGGCGTTCGCGTAGCGGGAAAAACATAAATAGATAAGCGGCTCGCAATTCTGCGGACCGCTCTTGGCATTGGTCAGAGTAGGCGTTTCGCTGAGTACGCGGTCCACCTGTTGATGGTCCCCCAAAACCAGGGCCACATAAAATCCCGCGTCAGCAATTTTGGGGTTTGCAGAGAGGATTTCTTCTGCCCGTTTGAGGTCAGATGTAGCGGCGTCGATGAAAGCCGCAACCAGTTCCTGAAAATTGAGGTTTGATTCGACGATGAATTCTTTGAAGCGCGGCCAGCTTGAGAAGCCTTGTTCCCGCGCAATCGTCAACTGTGCGTCATGCAGCGCGGGAGATGGACCGAGTTTCGATGAATAAAGATTCAGGCGTTGCAGAGCATCAGCATCTTTTATTTTGGTTGCTTTCAGCAGGGCTTTGGCTTGTTTGCGGTAATACTCAAGATTCAGGCGGACTACTTCGGAATGGGTCGGCACAATGGCCTCCTTTCAAATTTGCCCGGCGTCCGCATAACGGGCTGAAAGAAGGTCCAACGACTGACTGGATTTTGACAGGTGGGAAAATCCCTTTCCGCGGACCGGCAGCGCCCTTACGCGCTCGGAGCATTATAGCGAACAGGCGAAGGTTGAGAAAGTTAAGTCGTCAAAAGTCTTTCTTTGCTCTCGCGGGTTCTGCGACCTCTGCGTTTTAAGATTTTGCTTTTTGGCGTGGACGACAAACAAAACCTTGGACCGCACAGATATCACGGAATTCTTTTGATCGGATGGGCAAGCGGTCTACGGGCGGACGGCGGCGGCGTCAAACAGATTCAGGTACTCCAATTTCTTTTCCGTAGGCAGGAATGACGCTTCAAAGGAGTTACGGGCGATTTCACGCAGGTGCTCATCGGTGAAGCCAAAAGAGCTTCTCGCCAGTTGGTACTCCTGGGCCAGTGAGGTGTTGAACATCGCCGGATCATCGCTGTTGAGGGTGATCATCAGTCCCTGATCGAAGTAGTTGCGCACCGGATGTTCGGCGAGACTGGGGCAACATCCCGTGCGGAGGTTGCTGGAAATGCAGATTTCTACCGGGACCTGGCGTGCGGCTAGCTCTTCGATCAGCTCCGGGTCTTGACGGGCGGTGAGGACATGGCCGATGCGCTCAGCGCGAAGATTGAGCGCTCCCCAGATGGATTCGGGGCTGGCGCTTTCTCCGGCATGCGCGGTCCGGCGTAGGCCGTGGTCGGCGGCGAAGGCGTATACGTCGCGGAACAGTTCCGGTGGCCCTTTCTGCTCGTCTCCCCCAATCCCGATGCCGACAACATTGCGGTCGTGATAGCGGATTGCGTATTCGAATACTTTCCGGGCGGAATCCGCGCCGAACTGGCGAACAGCATCGAAAATCCAAAGCAGCGAGATGCCGAAGTCGCGTTGGCCTCGCTCGCGTCCGCGTTCCAGGCCCTCGAAGATGGCATCAAAATCCTGCTTGCGCCAGAGGTTGACACCCACGGCGACATAGACCTCCGCGTGCAAAATGCCTTCAGATTTCAGTTTCTCCATCAAGCGATAGGTGATGAGTTCGTAGTCTTCCGGAGATTGCAGGTCTTCGGTCACTGTCTTGAAAGCCATCAGGAAGCCGGTGAAGTCGACGTAATGATATAGCTGCTCTGCTTCGGCCAGAGTCGACGTTTTGCCGTGGTTAGTACGGAGTTCGAGCAGAGTAGGCGGATCAATGGCGCCTTCGAGATGAAGATGCAGCTCGGCCTTAGGAAGCTGCCGGATAAAGGAACTGGGGGGCGACGCCATGTTTAGATTGTAGTGGGAGACGCGGAAGCTTGAAAGGCACCTACAAAGATTCTATCGAAGGAGTAGCGCGCGGATGTTCCAACCAATTCGCAACGCGCATTTTTATCTCCTCGTAGCCCTCGGCTCTTGCAGGCACTGTAAGTCGATGCAACCCTAGCCAAGATAGCGGGCCGCTTTCGGAGATGACCAGATTTCGATACCAGCCCCAGCCTGACTCTTTGACATGTTTAACTTTGGCACTGGATATTCGTCGTTTCACTTGTCCGTTGCGCATTTCTCGAATTCCGTCATCGTCAACCTCTAAATCATAGGGTTCTTCAAAATGAAGTAAGAAAAGGGAAACAAAAATAATTACACCTTCACCAACCAAGCCGTTCAAGGTCGGGCGATGCTGGCGGAATATCAATGCCTGACTAGCCAAGGGAAGACAGGTTTCAGTAAACGCACGATAAATTTGAGTTTTACGCGACGTTGGAGGGACTCGATACGTAATCATCCTGCCCACCGGTCTCAGATCTGTTTTGCAAATTCGCTGTGTCTGCGGCTGTAGAAAACATAGATTAAAAGACCAATTCCCAGCCATATCACGAACCTCAACCAAGTGATGACGGTCAGTCCGGTCATGAGTCCGCCGCAGAGTACGACTGAGATCAGCGGGAACCATGGCACCAGCGGCACACGGAAGCTTCGTGGCCGGTCGGGTTGGCGGCGACGAAGAAAAATCACGCCCAATGAGACCAGCACAAACGCGAAAAGCGTGCCGATGTTGGAGAGGTCCGCAGCATCGCCGATGTCTACAACTCCCGCAGGAATCCCCACCGCGAAACAAGCGATCCAGGTGGACCAGTGGGGCGTTTTGAATTTTGGATGAACCTTGGAAAACAATTTAGGCAAAAGGCCATCGCGCGACATGGCGTACCAGATACGGGCTTGGCCATACTGAAAAACCAGCAGCGAAGAAATCATCCCAGTCAATGCGCCAACCACGATCACAGAACGGAAAAATGGACGCGCTCCCAAATACTGGAGCGCGTAGGCGACCGGCGCTTCGGCGGCTTTACCTTCGGTGAAAGTGGTGTATTTGACCATCCCCAACAGGACGACGGCCACGCCGACGTAGAGAATGGTGCAAATGACCAGCGAAGCGATGATTCCAAACGGCAGGTCGCGCTGTGGCTTGCCGCACTCCTCGGCCGCGGTGGAAACCGAGTCAAATCCTATATAGGTGAAAAAGACAATCGCCCCGCCGGTCACGATTCCGGCGAATCCCGAGGGAGCGAACGGCGTCCAGTTCGCTGGGTTCACCAGCATCCCGCCGACAATCAGAAAGGTAACGATGGCTCCGATCTTCACCAGAACCATAACGTTGTTGGCGTTGGCCGACTCTTTGATGCCACGCACCAATAACAGCGTCAGAATGAAGACTATGAGGAATGCCGGAAAATTGAAGTAAGCGCCAGTCCACTTGCCTCCGGCAAAGACCGGGCTGGCCCACTGGTCCGGCAACACCAGGCCGAAGGCGGCCAGCTGAGCCTTGGCGTAGCCGCTGAAGCCCACTGCAACGGCGATATTGCTTACGACGTATTCGAGGATCAAGTCCCAGCCGATGATCCAGGCGAAAATTTCTCCCAACGTAGCGTAGGAGTAGGTGTAGGCACTGCCGGCGATGGGGATCATCGATGCCAGCTCCGCATAGCAGAGGCCGGCAAAGCTACAGGCAATCGCGACCAGGAGAAATGAAATCGCGATGGAAGGCCCAGCGGCGGGGCGGCCATGCATCAATGCGCCGGCAGTGGTGCCCGTGCGCACAAAATTGACCAGAAGATCGAGCACCTGCGCGTGCAGGATCGACGGCGCTTCGAAGTGCTCGCCCGCGGCAGCAGTCCCAGTGAGCACAAAGATTCCCGAGCCGATGATGGCCCCGATGCCAAGCGCGGTCAGCGACCACGGCCCGAGTGTCTTTCTGAGCTGATGCTCTGGGCGTTCGGCATCGGATATCAGCTTGTCGATGGACTTGCAGGCGAACAGCTGATGGTTGGCCAGTGCAGTGCTCCCTGGGATGCATGTTCCTATGTGGCTGGCGGGGCAAGCCCCGCCCCCACACAGGTTGCTTATCTCTTTGCCGTGCCGCGCGCTAGCTTCTTCACTTTGCTCTTCTTCGATCCGCGTGCGTACTCGCGGGGCTTGAGCGGTTTTTCGGTGGCGCGCTTCTTGCGGGCGGCGCGTTTGGACTTCTTGCGGTCTTCTTTGCTGAGTTTCTTGGTATTGGCCATGAATGCCTGGGAATCCTTATATTTTTGATTGAGTAATTTTGTAATTGAAAAGCAACAAATTGCCCGATGCCTCAATTACAAAATTACCAAATTGTTTACACAGCTTCGAGCTGCGCGTATTTCTCCACCAGCTTCTTCAATCCGAATCTGGGGAATTGTACCGTAATCTTCGAGTCTTCGCCTTCTCCTTCGCGCTGGAAAACCATGCCTTCACCGTATTTAGGGTGGCGAACTTTCTGCCCAGGGCGGAAACCTTTTTTCCCTTTGGGCTCTTCGACCCGAACTTTTGGGACGCTGAACTTCTTGCCGCGGGAGGCAAAAAAATCCGCAATGTTGTCGATCGAGTTATAGGACTTGCCGGAACTTTGCGGCGCAGGAATGCGATGTTGGGTCGAAGATGACCAGTGAGCGCTCTGGTCTTCATCTTCGTAAGCGTAGTGGATTGGTTGTGGCGCGGGCGCCCCCGCCCGCGGCGCCCTTCGACTGGTCCCCAGTTCCTCAAGCAACTGCGCTGGCACTTCTTCGAGAAAACGAGAGGGCACGCTGGCTTCGGGCATGTCTGTGCCGTAGCGGCGGCGGTAGACAGCCCGGGTCAGGACCAGCGTGTCCATGGCGCGGGTCATGCCTACATAGCAGAGGCGGCGTTCTTCTTCTATGTCGTCAGGATGAAGGAATGTGCGCGAATGCGGGAACAGGCCTTCTTCCAGGCCGCACAGAAAAACCAGCGGGAACTCCAGGCCCTTGGCGGCGTGAAGCGTCATCAGAGTGATTTGCGCGCGTTCGTCGTAGGCGTCGGCATCGCTGACCAGGGCGGCGTGGTCGAGGAATTCGTCCAGCGTTTCTCCGCGGTCGCGAGAGTCCATGGCGGCGTTGACCAGTTCTCGCAGGTTTTCCACCCGAGAGTAGGCTTCCGGCGTGTCTTCTTCCTCCAGTTGCTTGATATAGCCAGTGCGGTCGATCAGGAATTTCAGGATTTCGGCTGTGTTGGCCGCCGCACCTTCCTGGCGGAAGGCGGGAGGGTTGGGGGCGGGAGGGTTGGGGGCGGGAGGGTTGGGGGCGGGGGGGTTGGGGGCAGCGTTGTCAGGGACGCTGGTGTTCCCCTCCCCTGCTATTTCATCGGTGAAATCGAATGAGAAGTTTTCTGGGGAGAAATCGGTTTCCTCGCTAAGCTCGTCTTCGTTCGGCTGCGGGACTTCGTCCCGCCGGACAGCCCCTTCGGCTTCGCTCAGGGCAGGCGAGGACGGTTGTCCCCACACAGCCTGTGGTGCTTCCCCAGCCGATTGTTGCAGCTGTTCGGTAAACTCGCCTAACAACATGGCGCGCCCATCTTCGATGAGCTGCTGGAAATTCTTCAGCGCAGCCAATGCTCGTGGCGGAAGAAGCTGGCGGCGGATGGCTTCTCCGGTCGCTCCCCACAATGAAAGGCCGGCTTCCAGTGCGAGATGCTCCAAAGTTTCAATTGTCGTCTTGCCGATGCCGCGTACCGGGGTATTAATGACTCGCAGCAGCGAGATCGTGTCATCCGGATTGTGGATTACTTTCAGGTATGAGATCAAGTCCTTGATCTCGGCGCGTTCGTAGAATGAGAAGCCTCCGACTACGTGATACTTCAACTGATAACGGCGCATGGCTTCTTCAAACAGGCGCGACTGCGAGTTGGTGCGATAGAGCACGGCGGCGCGGGCGTCGTCCGGTTCCGCTTCGCGGAGATAGCGGGCGATGCGGTCGGCTACGAAAAGCGCTTCATTTTCTCCGTCGGGAGCTTCGTAATACCCGATCTTGCCGCCTCCCTGACGGTCGGTCCACAGATTCTTTCCTTTGCGGCGGACGTTGTTCGCAACCACCGCCGACGCTGCCTGGAGAATGGTCTGGGTCGAGCGGTAGTTCTGCTCGAGCCGGACAATCTTCGCCTCGGGAAAATCTTTTTCGAATTCCAGAATGTTGCGGATATCGGCGCCGCGCCACGAATAAATGGACTGGTCC
>Ga0137366_10000028_pt1 | contig 72127 bp, 63 predicted proteins | sample SagtaG_8_FD_104938 | JGI IMG/M metagenome (GOLD analysis project Ga0137366, IMG submission 104938) | Vadose zone soil microbial communities from Sagehorn Ranch, Mendocino, California, USA - Sage1_L_60_16 metaG | ecosystem: Environmental > Terrestrial > Soil > Vadose zone | place: USA...
CGGCAAGGGCGCTGCGGTAATATCAAAAACGCGTCCGGGAAGAACGGAATCGGCTCGCGACGTGGATACGGTTCCTTCCCGGCTGGCACGACGGACCACCTTCAGAAAATCTGGGTCACGAAAGGTCTCTTCCAGCGGCACTTCGAGGCGCGCGTGTTGCGGTACCAGCCGGTCCATTCTCTGGTTCGCCCATTGCACCCGGTCGTCGGGCCCGACGGCAATCACGGCATCTTCCATGCTGTTGAGCAGGGTTTCCAGATTGTCCTTGCTGGCCTTCAGTTCCGCGAACCTCGTGTCCAGGCGGCGGGCGGCTCCATCCAGCGCAGATGCCACCCGGCCAATCTCGTCATGGGTGCCCTCAGCAATTTTGGCGTTGAGCTCGCCGGCAGCGATGCGTTCTGCGAATTGAATGACGCTGTGCAGGCGGCGAGCCAGCAGCGAAGCACCCACTGCTGCGATAATCACCGCGACCACAATCGTGAGTGCCAGAAGAAGCACGCGGCGAGAGGGGAAAAAGATGCTTACCGCCGCGGCCGCGATGACCAGAGAGAATGCCGCCAGCAGTTTGAAGAAGATCCAGTTTCTCACTTGGGAGCCTCGAAACGGTAGCCCGCTCCGCGAACCGTCTTAAGGTAACGCGGATTCTCGGCGTCCGGCTCGATTTTTTCCCGGATACGGCGCACATACACATCCACTGACCGGGGAGTCACATAAGCGGTCTCGCGCCACACTGAGTCAAGCAGCTGGTCCCGGGTGAATACCCTGCCCAGATGCCGCGCAAAATATTCCAGCAGGCGGAATTCGGTGGCAGTCGTGGTGACAGGCTTGCCCGTTACCATGAGGGTCATCGCCCCAGGGTCAATCTCGATGTCCCCGACCTTTAAAGGCGTCGGGGAGAGCGGCCGGTCGAAGCGCCGCAACACGGCTTTGACCCGTGCCACCAGCTCCCGCGGGCTAAAAGGCTTGGGAATGTAATCATCCGCGCCAAGCTCAAGGCCGAGAATGCGATCTGCTTCGCCGCTCTTGGCCGTCAAAAATATGATCGGAATGGGCGCCAGGGATTGGGTTTGCCGTATTTGCCGGCAAAGCTCAAGCCCGTCTTTGCCCGGGACCATAATGTCGAGCACGAACAGGGCGGGCCGCATGCGTTCGGATTCCGCGATTACGCTATGTCCTGTCGGGAAAAGCCTGATGGTAAAGCCGGCACCTTCGAGGTGATGGCGCACCAGGCGGGAAATGTCTGGGTCGTCCTCAACCACGTAAATGTTTGGTTTCACACGGACATTGTAGCGGTCAAAGCCTCGCCAGTCCTAGCAAACAGGGTCCAAAATGTTAAAGGACGATGAAAAGTTTGAAACAATTCAGTGCAATTTTAGGGAGCGGCGGCGTAGTAGCCAGGTTTGGCATGTACCCAAACCGGTCAGATGGACTTCGGGAGCTTACCCCTTCGAAGTGAAGGCCAGCGTGATCAGCGTCTTCTGTTCCACTTCATGCGCCTTGGGCGATCCCGTGGCAGGGGTGGCGCTGGCCGAACGCTTAACAGTTAGAACGTGGCGTTTACCGGCGATTCTCTTGAGCCTTGGCTGGACATAGAAAAGCGCACCCATATTCGCCGGCTCTTCCTGCACCCAGACGATGTCTTTGGCAAGGGGATGGCGCTCGAATTCCGCCGACAATTCCGCGTCCGGAAACGGATACAACTGCTCCAAATAGACGATTGCGGTGGTCGCGTCGTCCCTCTTTTTGCGTTCGGCCTGCAACTCGTGACCGATTTTCCCGGTGCAAAGCAGTATCCGTTTCGCGTCGGTCGCGCCATGGTCCGGCAACACATTGAAGAATCGCTTATGCGTGAAGTCCTCAATCGGCGAGGAAGCGTCGGGATGCCGCAGCATGCTCTTGGGTGTAAATACGACCAGCGGCTTCCTCCAGTGACGCAGCGCCTGCCGACGCAGCAGGTGAAAATATTGCGCTGCGTTGGAAGGCTGGCAAATCTGGAAGTTTTCACGCGCCGCAAGTTGCAGGAAGCGTTCAATCCTCGCGCTGGAATGCTCCGGCCCTTGTCCTTCGAACCCATGCGGCAGCAGGAGAACGACCCCGGAGAGCAGGCCCCATTTGTCCTCCCCAGCGCTAATGAACTGATCAATGATCGCCTGGGCCACATTGGCGAAGTCCCCGAACTGCGCTTCCCAAAGCACCAGCGATTCGGGATAGTCGCGGCTGTATCCGTATTCAAATCCGAGGACACCCGCCTCTGACAGAGTTGAGTTGTAAATTTCGCAACGCGCCTGTCCTTCAGAAACATGCTGCAACGGCATGTACTCCTGCTCGTCTTCAATGTCGAGCAGCACGGAATGACGCTGGTTGAAAGTTCCGCGGCGGCTGTCCTGTCCGCTCATGCGCACGGGAATTCCGGCTTTCACCAGGCTGGCAAAAGCCAGGGCTTCTGCCATGCCGTAATCCACGAGCCGTGTCCCTTGGCCCATTTCGGCCCGCTGCTCGAGAAGCTTCTTCACCTTGGGATGAACGTGGAAGCTGTCCGGAGCTGTGGTAAGGTGGGCCGCCAAAGCACGCAATTCATCCGCTGAGAGTCCTGTCTCGACTTCGTAGGCGGGTTTGAACCTTCCGCCCTTATAGGCGTCCCAATAAGGAGGCAACTGCCGCAACGAAGGCTTTTTGCGGATCGACTTGGCTCTTGCCTGCGCCGCCTCAAACTCCGCCCGCACTGCATCGACGCGAGCCTGCGCATCCCGCGCTTCACTGTCCTCGGCGTAAATCTCCCAGAGCGGAGGATGGTCTTTGATGGCTTTGTAAAGCAAAGGCTGTGTCACCGTGGGATCATCGACCTCGCTGTGCCCGTGGCGACGGTAACCAATGAGGTCAATCACGACGTCGCCGGCAAACTGATAGCGATAGTCGAGCGCCATGCGGCCCACGCGAATGACGGCGTCCACGTCTTCCGCATTTACGTGGAAAATTGGAATGTCCTGCCGGCGAGCGATCTGCGCCGCAAACAGCGAAGAGTGTTCTTGCTGGTAGGGTGTCGTGAAGCCCAGCAGGTTATTGACGATCACGTGGACCGTTCCGCCTACTGAGTAGCCCTCCAGGTCGGCATAGTTGAGGGTCTCAGCTAGAATCCCTTGTCCGGCAAAAGCGGCATCGCCATGCACAAGCAGGGGCAGAAACTTCTTGGCGCCATCCGCTCCGGCGCGGACTTGCTTGGCCCGCGTCCGGCCGATGGTGACAGGATCAACCGCTTCCAGATGGCTGGGATTCGAAACCAGGTGAACATGCACTTTACGTCCGGCCCGCGTCACATACTCGCCGGTGGCGCCCATGTGATATTTGACGTCTCCACTGCCCAACACGCTCCGGGGATCCACGTCTTCAAAACCAGCGAAAACTTCCTCGGGAGCACGCTGGGCCACATGAGCGATTACATTGAGCCGCCCGCGATGGCTCATTCCCATCACCAGCTCCACGGCCCCGTACTCGCCTGCCGCCTCAATGATCTCGTCCACCAGCGGAATCAGTGCGGTCACACCTTCCAGTGAGAAGCGCTTGTTCCCCAGGTAGCGTTGCTGGATCACCTGCTCAAACAAATCCGCACGGATGAGCTGGTCCAGCACGTGTTCCTGGTCCACCTCTGATTGTGGACCTTCCATGCGGGACTGGATCCAGCGCCGGCGTTCCCCGTCCGCAATGTGAACGAATTCCGCTCCTACGGTCGAGCAATAGACCCGCCGCGCCTGCTCGGCATAGTCGCCTTTGATTTGAAGTTCCGGACGCGGCGCCGGTTGCAGGAAACCCAACGGATCGAGGTCCGCTTCGAGATATCCCCACTGCCGGAAGGCATCGAATACAACTTCGCGGTCTCCCGCGCCTGCGGGCAAAGGCTCTCCTTCAATCACCGATTTGCTGGATGCCATAACTCTCTAGAATAACGGATGTTGCAGATGTTTAAGGGGATTCACCGGCTGACCAAAGTACTTGGGAACCCGCAATACCCCATTGATGGACATCATAACCCAAGGAACGTTCAGGCAGTGCTGTAACGAGGGATGAATCGCATGATCATGCCATTGACAATAGTGGTGATGACAGAGGCTGCCAGCACGGCGTTATAGACATCACTTTCCACGATGTGGGCATCCCGGGCAACGCGCACGAGCACGTAGGAAAACTCTCCAATTTGCGTTAAGCCGACCCCAATCAGCAGGGAGGTTCGCAGCCGGCGCCGGAACAGCCGGACTACGGCGGTCCAGATAACCAGCTTCCCCAGGAGAATCAGCAGAACCAAGACAACCCACAGGCCGGGGTGATGGAGAAGAACGCGAGGATCCACCAAGGCACCAATGGTCACAAAGAATAGGGCTACAAACGCGTCCCGCACAGGCAACAGGCGGTTCAGTGTCTTGTGGCTTTCTGAGCCGCTGACGACGATTCCGGCGAGAAACGCTCCCAGCGCCAGCGATAGTCCAATCGCCTGGGTGATGGCAGCCGTCGCGAAGCCCAGGGCCAAGACGACTAGCAGGTAGAGTTCTTCATTGCCGGACTGCGAGACGCGTTGCATGACGGGAGGAATCAGTTTGGCGGCGACAAATCCAACCGGAATGAGAATCAATATCGCCTTGCCGAATCCGATCGCCGCCGCGACCAGGTGACTGGTGGTGGTCCCGCCCAGCGTGGGCAACAGAACTGTGAGCACAACTACAGCCAGGTCTTCGACCAGCGTGATACCGATCATCACGCGGCCATGAGCGGAGCGCAGTTCTCCTCGATCCACCAGCAACTTTGAAAGCACCATGGTGCTGGCCACCGAAACGATCGCACCAATGGCGATGCTTTGCGCCGTGCTCCAATGCATCAGCCATCCCACGGCGAGAGACAGGCCGATGGAAAGCGAAATACCCAACGGAGCGCCGAGGATCGCCACCCACTTTACCGCCAATAATTCCTGCAAGGAAAATTCCAGCCCAATCGAATACATCAGCAGAATGACGCCAATTTCCGCGAGAATCTCGAATTGATGAATGGATGAAATTGTGGGGCCGGGTGTGAATGGCCCGATGGCAATTCCTCCCAGGACATAGCCCACGATCAGCGGCTGACGCAACCACCTGGCGGCGGCCCCGCCCAACAGAGCAGCGCTGAATACGTAGGCTAGTTCGCGATAGAAAGTGGCTTCCACAAGAACCTGTGAGTGTTTAGTTAAGGAAAAAGAGTAGAGGACTTGCTAAAGAAAAGTCGACTTATTTCAGAACTATGACCAATAGCCGCCCGTCAGAGTGGTACTCGCCGCCGGTGGCATTCTTGGTGGCCTGCACCGGGTCAGGAGGCAGGTAGTAGGTCATGGACTTGACCATGTCGGCTTTTTGCAGGCTGGCGCCAATGTTGTCCCGCTCGCCATCGACCGCGGGATCAATTTTGTGCGTGACCTTGCCGTTGCGCTGGTCTTTTTCAAAGCCAATGTCATGGGTGCCGGCGCCCACCCAGACAGTTTGTCCATTCGAGGTAAATGATGCTTTCCATATCCGAAAATGGTGGCGGCTGGCCACGACCGCGTAGGGTTCGGCCATCTCGTATCCAAAATCCTGAACCCGCCCGAACAGGTACAACCGGCTCATGGGCATGCTCAGGTATTCTTTCTTCTGGTAAGTCTGAAGCACGGCTTTAACCGCCGATTCTCTCGAATCCGTGTCCGCCAAATTCCAGGTTGCGGCTTGGAGGGCGGCATCTACCTGTTGCTGGGAACCGACCAGCACAAAATTCACCATATCTCCCAGATTGTCGAATTGGTCGTTGATCCTTCGTGGCAACACGTCGATCGCATTGCGGAAGTCGGCATCAAGCGGAGCATCTGAAAGTTTGAGCGCAGGCAAGGCGGCGGCTGGGGATGAATTCGGTGCTGCGGAATTTTCGGGCGTTGCCGCACTGCTGGACGGCGTAGCGTTGTTGCCGACCTGACCCGACATCCAAATCTTGGCCGCATTAGTCAGTTTGTCCTTGATGCTTGGAGGTTGCCCTGCCGCCTGGGGTCTGGTCAGCGCCCAAGATTTTCGCGTAGTAGCGCCTGCGGCCAAGCCGACAAAACGCAATTCTGCCTGTTCGGGGCCTGTGAGTTCCATCTCGTATTGCGCCTTGCTGGCCGACGCCGAGGTTAAGTGCAAGACCTTGCCGGAGATTTTGGCCTCAGTAAATGCATCTTCCCCGTCCAGAGGTTCCGCGCTGGTGAGTTCTCCTTGGGTGTCCCACTGAGTTTGCGAGTGACTCATCGTGCCTATCAGCTTGCCATTCTGCTGCTCCAGTTTGATGGTCACGAATGGCTTGCCCTGAAATTGAGCCTGCCAGACTCCCACAAATGCTTTGTTGGGATCGGTCGTGTCGAGGGAGAAGGCTTGGTGGATTAGCAGACAAGACAAGACGACAAAGAGCAGTCTCTGAGATATTTTGTTTCGACGGTGCATGGGCGTTTCCTATCTGAAAATGGTACACCTTCCGAAGCATATTTCACCGCAGGCCCTTGGGCGGCGGCAGGTCCAACAAAAATGCTATCCTCTGTTTCCGGTGCTGAGTCTAAAACCGCATGCGCTCCGCTGTCCGACATCTTAAGAAGGCTGACCCCATACTCGCCGCCATCATCGAACGCATCGGCGCGTGCCGCATGGAGTTCGGCCCGCCGGAGTTTCACAGTTTGGCTGAAGCCATCGTCTATCAACAACTGAATGGCAAAGCCGCGGTCACCATCTTTAAACGGTTTGTGGCACGAACTGGCGACCCGGTAACGCCTCAGGGAATCCTTGAATTGACGGACGCAGAATTGCGCTCGGTCGGCTTGTCGAAACAGAAGTCGTCATATTTGAAAGATATGGCAGAGCGCGCAGCCCGAGGCGAACTGGATTTTTCGCGCTTGCCGGAGATGACCGACGACGAGGTGATCCAGCATCTGACCCAGGTTAAAGGGGTTGGAGTATGGACGGCTCACATGTTCCTGATGTTCACCTTGCGGCGCCCCAACGTGCTCCCCACTGGCGACTACGGAGTGCAGGCGGCCATAAAGAAACACTACAAGAAACGCAAACTGCCGAAGCCCGAACAGATGATGAAAATCGCCAAGTGCTGGGAGCCTTACCGTAGCATTGCCTGCTGGTATTTGTGGAAGAGCCTGGACGTCAAAACCATGTAGCGCCGCATACGGGAACTCCGTCGACAGCCGACGGGACCCCGGCGCTGCGCAAGTATGGTTAAATAGTGGCGATGCCGGACCCCAAAATCCGCGTATTAGTCGCCAAGCCCGGTCTCGATGGTCATGACCGCGGCGCCAAAGTCATAGCCCGTGCCTTGCGCGACGCCGGTATGGAAGTCGTCTACACCGGCCTTCGTCAGACTCCTGAAATGATCGTCAGTGCAGCCTTGCAGGAAGATGTGCATGTGATCGGCTTGTCCATTCTCTCTGGCGCGCACAATGCTATCGTTCCCCGCGTCATGGATCTTCTCAAGCGGAACAAGATGGATGACGTGTTGGTGGTCGTCGGGGGGATCATCCCCGATCAGGATATGGAGGGGCTGAAGAAAGCTGGAGTCGCTGCCATCTTCCAACCCGGCACTGCCATGGACCAAATCGTTACCTTCATTCGTGCCAACGTTAAGCCACGCGGCGTTCCCGCGGTCTGATCCTACGGGTTACACTGGGGGGTGCCTGCCAGTATCGCCACGCTTCGGCAACAGCTTCAGAATGTCATCGGCCCGGCCCCGTGGTATTGGAAGACCTTTCCCGGGTTACGTTCAGATTCCGGCCAGCGCTTTGTTTGGCGCCATCACGACGAGCAGGGGCCGCTGGGATATGTCGTTTCGCTGGCGTTGGAGCAAGAGGCGGACAAGCCGCGGCTGGCGCTGAACACCTATTGCCGTCCATTTCATATCCCACCTGCGCGATTGGGGATTTGGTGCCCAGAAGGGCGCAACATCCGGCTCGCTTGTTTTGAGCCGGATCAGTTGAAAGATTTTGATTTTGCGGAGATCGCCGGTTGGTTCAAGCAGACTTCCGATCGCATTTATGCGGCCACCGCTCCCCTGGCGGAGTTGCAAGTGCCGGTGGGGCTTTCGCCGGGCATGAACAAGATCGAAGTTCCTGCCGAAATACAAACCGTGGATGAGTTGATCGTTCCGACCACATTGGCCCCGCTCAATCAGGATGATCCTGCCATGGCATTGTACGTTTTTTATCTTCAAGCGGGACTGGTGGAAGTGTTGCCGCAAAAGTGGTTTACCTCGGCCCAATACAATGTAGGGCAGCAGTGGATTACCCGGGCTGCGCGTGACCCCGAGTCGCACCAGATTTTTGGAGATGGCATCAGGTTGGGAAGCTTCATTCTGGAACAAGACGGCTGCCGCCTGCAGGAATGGATTGACAGGAAGGTGTAACGGGCAAGTTTGCCAGCGCCCTTCCGCCTGTTGTACCGTTACCAGTTTCGGGTACCCTATGGCCGAGCGCATCGATCCCACTCCGCCCACAACCTCTCCTCTCATCGAGACCCGCGTCGATCCAACTTCCGCGGGCTTCGAAGCCAACATGCGCTTCCTCGCTCATCTGGTTTCGGAGGTGCGCAACCAGGAAGAAAAGATCCGCGAGGGCGGCGGGACCAAAGCCATAGAGAACCAACACAACAAGAAGCGGTTGACCGCGCGCGAGCGCATACATCTTCTGGCGGATCCCAGAACATTCTTTGAACTGGGCACATACGTGGCCTTCGGCATGTACGAGGAATGGGGCGGCGCTCCTGCGGCAGGAGTCATCACTGGACTGGCCCGGGTCCACACGCGGCTGGCGATGATCATCGCCAACGACGCCACGGTAAAAGCCGGCGCGTTCTTCCCCATGACATCGAAGAAAGTAATTCGCGCGCAGAACATTGCCCTGGAAAACCGAATTCCCACGATCTATCTGGTGGACTCTGCCGGAATTTTCTTACCCTTGCAGGAGGATGTGTTTCCCGATACCGACGATTTCGGACGTGTGTTTCGGAACAACGCGGTGATGTCGGCGCTGGGAATTCCCCAGATTGCGGCCATCATGGGAATGTGCGTCGCCGGCGGCGGGTACCTTCCCGTCATGTGCGATCACGTGCTCATGACCGACGGCAGCGGGTTATTTCTCGCCGGCCCGGCCCTGGTCCAGGCCGCGATCGGGCAGAAAGTTTCCGCCGAGGATCTGGGCGGCTCGGTCATGCACTCGTCCATCAGCGGTACGGTGGACTTCCGCGAACCGGACGACCAAGCCTGCATCACCCGCATCCGCTCCATCGTAGAAAAGTGGGGGTACCGCCGGCAATCTCCGTGGGACCGCAAGAAGCCAGAGGATCCAGCGCTGCATCCCGAAGAGATTTACGGTATCTACGATTCGTCTCCGGGGCGTCCCTACGATATGAAAGAAATCCTTGGACGGATCGTCGACGGCAGTGCATTTGACGAATACAAACACGAATACGGCAAGACCATCGTTTGCGGTTATGCGCGCGTCGGAGGTTTTGCCGTGGGAATCGTCGCCAATCAAAAACTTCACGCGCAGCAGATTGATCACGAAGGCCACAAACGAATGGAGTTTGGCGGGGTGATTTACACCGAGTCCGCCGAAAAGGCTGCCCGCTTCATCATGGACTGCAATCAGAATCTGATTCCGCTGATTTTTTTTCACGACGTAAACGGATTCATGGTCGGCCGCGACGCGGAATGGAGCGGCATCATCAAAGCTGGGGCCAAGATGGTGAATGCGGTGTCGAATTCCGTGGTGCCAAAGATTACGGTCATCGTGGGCGGATCGTTTGGCGCGGGACACTATGCCATGTGTGGCAAAGCTTATGATCCGCGCTTCGTCTTTGCCTGGCCCACAGCAAAATATGCGGTGATGAGCGGCGACTCCGCGGCCAGCACCCTGGTGGAAGTCAAGATCAAGCAACTCGAACGCGCCGGAAAACAGCTCACCGAAGAAGAAAAGAAAGAACTTTATGAATCGGTCAAGCGCACCTACGACGAACAAACGGATCCACGTTACGGCGCGGCCAGGTTGTGGATCGATAAGATTGTTGATCCCGTAGAGACGCGCGAGGCGCTCATCCAGGCGTTAGAAGCTGCCTCGCTAAACCCGGACGTGGCAGAGTTTAAAGTGGGAGTGCTGCAAACTTGATGAACCACAGAGACTCGGAGACACGGGTCAAACTCATCGAATGCCCCCGCGATGCCTGGCAAGGTTTGAAGGGCCAAATACCAGCCTATTTGAAGACTGACTACCTCAAAGCACTGATCAGCGTAGGTTTCAAGAATATCGATGCGGTTTCATTCGTTTCGCCCAAGGCCGTTCCGCAGATGGCCGATTCGGAAGAAGTCCTGAAAGAACTTGACGCTCCAGACGATGTTGAAATCATTGGCATCGTAGTCAACGAAAAAGGTGCGCAGAGAGCGATCAATACCAGCCATATCCGCACTCTGGGCTTCCCCTACTCGGTCTCTCCAACTTTCCTCCGCAACAACCAGCAACAAACCTTCGACGAAGCCATTGATGAGCTGGAAAAGATCAAAGGCAAAGGGGAGGAAGCCGGTCTCGGCACGGTTGTATATATCTCCATGGCCTTCGGCAATCCTTACGGAGATGAATGGAGCGTCGAGGAGGTCATCAATGGCGTGGATGTGCTCGAGTCCTATGGCGTGCGCACGATCTCGCTCGCAGATACGGTAGGAATGGCCGGCCCGGAGCAGATTCGCGATCTGGTTTCCGCGGTGCTGGCAAAGTACGATTACATGGAAATAGGCGTTCACCTGCACAGCCGTGCCGACCAGGCGAGCGAGAAGATACTTGCGGCCTACGACGCCGGCTGCCGGAGGTTTGATTCCGCACTGGGCGGGTTGGGCGGCTGTCCATTTGCCCAGGATGCCTTAGTAGGCAACATTCCTACAGAAACGGTTTTGAAAGCATTGCAGGAGCGTGGCGCTCAACTGCCATCGTTGAAACCGCTCGATACTCTGCTAAGAGTTTCTGCGGAAATCGGAGCGCGCTACACAAGTTCTCAAGCAGCTGATTGACCATTATGGATTACAAAGCCCTCAAGCTAGGTACGGAAAACAACATCGCGACCATCACTCTGGACCGGCCGGAAAAGCGGAATGCCCTCAGCTTCCAGCTGGTCGATGAATTGCTCGCGGCGTTTGACGAGGTCGAGAAATCTTCTGCCCAGATACTGATCCTCACCGGATCGGGCAAAGCTTTTTGCGCGGGGATGGATCTCGATGGCCTGAAATCTCTGGTGGGAAAGACCGACGACGAAAATGTGCGTGATTCCGAACGGGCAGCCCGCCTGTTTCGCCGGGTATATGATTTTCCACTGCCAACGATTGCCGCAGTCAACGGCGCAGCTATTGCGGGCGGCACGGCCATGGCTACCATGTGCGATTTCACGCTCGCGGTCCCCAACGCAAAATTTGGTTACACCGAAGTGCGGATCGGTTTTGTTCCCGCCATCGTATCCTCATTTCTGGTCTGGCAAGTGGGCCACAAGATCGCGCGCGACCTGCTCTTGAGCGGGCGCACCTTCGATGCTGACGATGCTCATCGCTTTGGCTTGGTCAATGAGGTCATCGATCCCGAGCGACTGATGTTCCGCGCGACCGAGCTTGCGACTGAGCTAATGCAGAACAGCCCTTCCTCCATGCGGCTGACCAAGAAACTGATCAATGGATTTATTATGACAACGCTCGATCAGCAAATCGCCGATGCGATCCACGACAATGCGGGAATCCGTACCACAGAAGACTTCCGCGAGGGCATCTCATCCTTCCTGGAAAAGCGCAAACCCAAATGGAGCGGGAAATGAGCCCGGGCAAGGTTTGCGAAACTCGCGTACGCGTGCGTTATGCGGAAACGGACCAGATGGGCGTGGTCTATCACGCCAATCATTTTGTGTGGTTCGAAATCGGGCGCGTCGAGATGTTGCGCCAGCTTGGTTTTTCCTATCGCGATATGGAACAGCACGACGGCTGTTTCATCGCCGTGGCGGATGCCCGCTGCCGCTATAGGGCCCCGGCACGCTATGACGAAGAGATCATCGTGCGTACCCATCTAAAGAACGTTCGAGAGTCTGTGATCCATTTTGGCTACGAGTTGATAAGGGTCGAAGACGGCGAACTGTTGGCGGAAGGCGAGACAACTCATGTGGTCACCAACGTCGAGATGAAGAGATCAGCGTTTGCAGAAAAATATATGAGCGTGTTCCGCGAAGCCGCAGGCAAGTAGCGCCGGCGTCCTATGAAAGCCCTCCACATCAACGGCAACGATCTTCGGCTGGACTCGGTGCGCGAAGTCGCGGTCGAGCGCCGTGCCGTGTTGCTTGATCCCGACGCGCGTGCAGCGGTCCAGAATGCTCGCGCCGTCGTCGACGCGTTAGTCGCCAATCATAAGATTTCCTATGCCATCACCACCGGGGTTGGCAAACTAAGCGATGTCCGTATTCCTCCCGAGCAAATTCGCGAGCTCCAAGTCAACCTGGTCCGTTCCCACTCGGTTGGAGTCGGTGAGCCGCTGCCGTCCGCCGAAGTTCGGGCCATGATGTTGCTGCGCGCCAACTCCTTATCCAAAGGCCATTCCGGAGTCCGTCCGGTAGTGATCGACACGCTTTGTGAAATGCTGAATCGCTGTGTCACTCCGTTTGTCCCTTCCCAGGGCAGCGTAGGGGCGAGCGGAGACCTTGCGCCCTTGGCCCATCTCGCTCTCGCTCTCATCGGAGAGGGAGAGTGCCTGGACGAGAAGGGAAACAGAACTCCAAGTGATGAAGCATTGCGTAGCGCGGAGATCGCGCCTCTTGTGCTCGAAGCGAAAGAAGCCGTCTCGCTGATCAATGGTACTCAGGCGATGCTGGCAGTCGGTGCGTTGGCGCTGTCCGCAGCAGAGGTCTTAGTGGATTCAGCTGATGTGATCGGCGCATTGACGTTGGATGCATTGCGCGGTACCGACGTAGCCTTTGATGAGCGCATCCACCAGGCCCGCCCCCACCCCGGGCAACTTGCCACCGCCGCCAATTTGCGCAAGATGCTGGAAGGCAGCGAAATCCGCCGCTCGCACGCGGACTGCAATCGAGTGCAGGACGCCTACTCATTGCGCTGCATTCCCCAGGTTCACGGCGCTGTGCGCGACACGGTGGCGCACTGCCGTGAGGTATTCGAAACCGAAATCAACTCCGCCGTGGACAATCCGCTGGTCTTTGTCACGGACGCCAAGACAGGTGAAGGCGACGTGCTCTCTGGCGGCAACTTTCATGGCCAGCCATTGGCATTCGCCCTGGATTTTCTGGCAATTGCCCTCAGTGCGCTGGCGGGAATTTCCGAGCGTCGCATTGAACGGCTGGTGAATCCGGCGCTGAATGAGGGTTTGCCGGCGTTTCTCGCACCCGGAGCGGGGTTGAATTCCGGCTTCATGATGCCGCAGGTAACCGCCGCTGCGCTGGTCAGTGAGAACAAAGTGTTGGCTCATCCCGCGTCGGTGGATTCGATTACCACCTCGGGAAACAAAGAAGACTACGTTTCCATGGGAATGACTGCGGCGCTTAAACTAAGACGGGTTCTCGAGAACACGCGAACCGTATTGGCGATTGAAGCCATGGCGTCGGCGCAAGCCGTGGAATTTCTCGCTCCACTAAAGACTTCGAAGAGATTGCAGGGAGCACAGGCCGCAATCCGTTCGGTTTCTGCCGCGATGGTGACGGATCGCGCGATGTACCCGGACTTTGTACGGATTGCTCAGATCATAATGAATGCGAAAATTGCGGAAGCCCTTCATTAACCGGGTTCCTGCGATTTTCTCCATTTGGGCGACCGCTGTTCAGCCCTCATAGACGCTTTCTTTTTCATGCTTGGGTCGTACTTGAGGTTTAACAGCTCGGGAGGGCAGTGTGCCCTCCCGTTTTCATTGACAAGCTCGCGCCAGCTCAGCGTTCCTCAGGCTTTCCCTCCCGCCATCTTCTGTGCCTTCGCCCGTACAAACGCGTAGGGCAACTGGGGCAGGGAATTAAACTCCGCCGCTTTCTTGCAGAATTCCTCTGCCTTGGCGTGGTCGCCCTTCGCGTGATACGCCAGGCTCAAACGATAAAGATTACGTGGGTCTTGCTGGTTCGATTGCTGCAATTCCGCAATCGTTTTGTCATAATCTTTCTGGGCGAGCGCAATTCGCCCGGCCAACTCATGAGACAGTTTCATCTGCGCCGGGTTCCTGGAGATCTCGGCGCCTTGGCGAAATTCGCTGGCGTGCATGGTGGCTGACGCGAAATCTTTTTTCCCGATTGCCACCCCGGCCAGATTGAAATGATTCAAAAGCCTGGCGTTGTCTTTCATTTCTTTGGAAAGACTCGTGCTCTCAATCAGCTGAAGGGACCGGCTGAATGCCTGCGCAGCGGCATCATAGTCCGGCTTTTCAGTCAGGATGTTTCCCTTGGCTTGCAGGTCTGCCGCCATTGACGCCATGTCCTGTTTTTTCTCGGCCACTGCATACTCTTTGTCGATGGCGGCAAGCGCTTTGTCCATAGCTCCACTATCCGCAGCGACTACCGCCATGCCAAAGTATGCGTTGCGAAGTTCGCCGTCGTTGCGCGCAATTTCCGCCATTTTCTGCAATTCGGCTTCGGCATCCTGCGTTTTGCCTTGATACATCAAATCCGCGGCAATTCCAAAGTGGCCCGGTATCCAATGCGCATCAATAGCCAGCGCTTTGCGATACTGCGTGATCGACTCATCAAACCGCCCCATCTTCAACAGCAACTCGGCGTATGAGTCATAGGGATTGGGATCGTTGGGGATTAGCTCGACGTACTTTTTGAAGGCCTGCTCGGCATCCGCGTACTTTCCTTGCTGACGGTAAGCGTATCCAAGCAGGTTGTACGCAGTCGAATAATCCGGGGCCAGTTCGGTCGCCTTCTGATAGTGCTCAATAGCCTCATTCATTTCCTGCTGCCCAAAGTAGAAACCGGCCAGAGCGAAATGTGCGCGCTCGTCATTGGGATAGGCGGCCACCAATTTCGTGAAGTATTCCTTCTGCTTGACCGTATCTCCATTGGTGCCGGCCTGCGCCGCCCAAATCTGCAACTTCTCGCCTTCCGAGGCTTTGTCCGCGAGACTCACGGCCTGGTTCAGATGCGAGAAGAATTCCTTCGTGGTTGGGGACGCATTCGCGCGGGCTAACTCGGCCGCGGCAAAATCCGGATCGAGCGCCAGCGCCTTATCAAAGTGCTGGCGAGAATCATTCACCAGCAGCCTCTCAAACAGGTCGCGTCCCTGGATGAATTCCTTCTTCGCTGCTTCAGACTTGGTGGTGATGGGGATCTTGGCGTCATCGGCCACGGCCATGACACAGTTGACGATCAGGACAAGACCGGCGATCAACATGAATCCTGTAGATTTGTTTACACGCATGGGACTGCCTCCTTGAGAGACTCTTGACCAAAAATTGGAATCGGTTCGGTGGCTGATTCGAAACTCTGTACAGAGTTGCTAGACGATAGCCGTCTGGTTTCGGATAGCAGATCAGTTGTGAAGAGATGTAAAAACTGGCAACCCTCTTGCAGGTTGCGGTAAATGTTACAGGTTCCCAGCCTTTGCGGCACTTCCGTCCAATCCTAGTTCAGCGGCGATCCCTTTCATTGCCTCAATGCAGATGCCGATGTGCTCTTCCAACTCAACGCCCAAAGCTGCAGCTCCATTCACGATGTCATCCCGATTCACGCTGCGGGCGAAGGCTTTGTCTTTCATTTTCTTGCGCACAGATCTCGCATCGACTTCGGCCAGGGACTTGCTCGGCTTTACCAAAGTGACCGCGGTGAGAAACCCAGCCAGTTCATCGCAGGCGAACAGGGTCTTCTCCATCGGAGTATCGCGGCTCACGCCGGTATACTCAGCATGCGACATGATGGCGCGGCGAATCTCGTCCGGCCACCTGCGCTCCTTCAGAATCTCGTTTCCTTTGTAAGGATGATCCGTCAGGCTGGGCCATTTCTCGTAATCAAAGTCATGCAATAGCCCGGTGATTCCCCACAGTTCCTCTGCCTCGGTGGACTGCGGAGAAAATTTCCGCGCATAAGACCTCATGCAGGCTTCAACCGCCAGCGCATGTTTGCGCAGACTTTCCGATTGGGTGAACTCAGTTAGTAAACCCCAGGCCGCTGCGCGATCATTCATGGTTTTCTCCGTGTTTCTCCGCGTTCTTTCCGGTTCGGTTTGTTTTTGACCGGCACTTTCAGGCTGCGATCACGAGATTTTTCTTGACATTATCCGCTTCGTCCCGCAAATTACCTTGAGGTTTGGAATCATCCAGCTGGTTTCGGAATGCTTTAGAGTATTCTAGCCGCTCGACGATTCCAGGGAAGCCTGCTCTGGCCCGCTCCCAAACCTAGATGGCCACCACTCTTGCCCCGGTAGACTCACGGGAAGTTGTCCGTTGCGACCGCTGCCTGTTGGTTCAATTCCGTACGTCAAACAATAACTGCCGCCGTTGCCACGGCTCGTTGGATGAGGACGAACTGGAAATCGCCGTCCCCATGCCTGAACCGGTGGTGATGCCGTTGCACGGTAACGGGCGCGGTCACTTGAACCTCGCGGCCTCCATTCGCTCGCTACGCCTGCGCAACGGGCTTAGTCAGCGCCAACTGGCCGCGCGCATGTCCGTGCCGCGGACCTACGTGTCCAAGATTGAAAACGAAAAAGCTACTCCCACTCTTTCCTCGCTGGAGCGATTGGCGCGCGCATTGGAAGTTGGCGTGCCTGATCTGCTCACAGGGGGAGAGCGAAACCGCCAGGAAGAAATCCGCGACTTGTTGAAGGACGAGTTCGTGGCGGAGATGATTCCGTTTGTATCGCAGCTGAACGGCATGCACATGTCGAGCATTTTGACGCAAGTCAGGGATATGACCCTGCGTCCGCGCCGTTCTGCATAAGTTGCGTGAGGCGGCATTCCCTTCGACTTCGCTCAGGGTCAGGCTCCGCCTGCCCCTACAAACGATCGATTTTTATCCGGGCAACCTGCCAACACTGATGCCGGGGTCCTCGAGACCCCGGCTTTTTTGTCCGCCAAGGGTCGGGTAGAATGGAAATCCGCAGGCGAATCCGGGCAAGCCGCCCGACATGAGGTCAAACTTTGGCCACCACTCCCAGCGCGTTGACGCAAGCTCCTCAGCTTCCCAATCACAAGGTAAAGATCAAGAAGCTGAACCAGCGGTCCTGCAATGAGAAGAACGAAAAGGGCAAGTTCTGCGGCGGACATCTCAAGCGCTGGTTCTACACCACGGATGTGATCGAACAGGCTTGCGGAGACGTGGAAAAGTCCTGGGGCAAGGATGCCGAGGTTTACCGCTGCGAGCACTGTAAGACGCTCTATCTGCCGAACCAGGAAGAAGCTGGTGGGATGAGCGTTGCCGGGCAGGGACAGATCTCAGTCTTTGGGCTGACTTTGCCGGGGAAATCGTAGTATTTCAGAGCTCCATTGAAAGCGTCCGAACTCATTTACGACTGGAACCGGCAAAACTCCGCGCCGCTCAGGCCTTCCCAACCAGTCCTGCTCAACGATGAAACTCTGCGCGACGGTTTGCAGTCGCCTTCGGTTCGCGATCCCTCGATCGCAGAAAAAATCCAGATTCTGCACTTGATGGAGGCGCTGGGGATCCAGTCGCTCGACTTAGGATTGCCCGGAGCGGGTCCGCGCGCGGTCGAGCACGTCGAAGCCTTGGCCCGCGAAATAGCCAACCACAAGTTGAAGATTGAAGCGAATTGCGCGGCGCGCACCCACGAGAACGACATCCGCCCGATTGCGGAGATCATACAGCGCACTGGCCAGGACATTGCCGCTGCAACCTTCCTGGGGTCGAGTCCGATCCGCCGGCATATCGAAGGTTGGAGCGACGATTTCCTCCTTCAGACCACAGAGAAGGCGGTTCGATACGCCATCTCTCTGGGCTTACGCGTGATCTATGTCACCGAGGACACGTCCCGTTGCGATCCCACCATGGTGAAGCGCCTCTATTCGACAGCCATCAACTGCGGAGCGCGCGCGATCGTGATCTGCGACACCGCCGGCCACGCCACGCCGATGGGCGCTTATGCGCTGGTTAAATTCGTGATCGACGAGGTCGTAAAGCCGTCCGGAGAAAAAATCCGCGTGGACTGGCATGGCCACTGCGACCGCGGGTTCGCAGTGGCAAACTCCATGGCTGCGCTGATGGCCGGAGCTGAATGCGTCCACGCCTGTGCCTTGGGAATCGGAGAGCGCGTCGGCAACACGCAAATGGATCAGATGTTAGTGAACCTGAAGCTCATGAACATCACCCCTTGGGACAAGCAGGACCTGACCAAGCTCAAAGAGTATTGCCTGGCGGTATCGCGAGCCACTGGCGTACCCATTCCGCCCAACTATCCCGTAGTAGGTGAAGATGCATTCCGCACCGCCACCGGAGTCCACGCCGCTGCGGTGATCAAAGCTTTCAAGAAAAATGATGTGGAGCTGGCAAACGCGGTTTACTCCGGCGTTCCCTCGCAATTGTTCGGGTTGGAGCAAGTGATTGACATTGGGCCCATGAGTGGGAAATCGAACATCCTGTTCTGGCTGGAGCGTCACGGGATGCGCGCCAGCGATGAACTGGTAGAACGTATCTATCACCGCGCCAAGTCTTCGGACCACACCCTCAGCGACGACGAAATCCTGCAATGCGTCGAAGAACACTAGTGGATGGAGTCTGATTATCGCGGCCACTCGTCTTTGCAGACGGCACTTCAATCCCAACGCTATCGTCCAAATGACTCTGCCAGGAATGGCAGCGAAGCAATTCCGGAACTCGCCGTGCCCTGAATCACGATCGCTCCTGGGATCCCGGTGTTGGTCGGCAGAACCGTCGCCAGCCCATTCACATCCGAGGACCGGGTCACCTTCACCGAGCCAAGAATCACCGGCAGAGGATTGCGCCGAATATTGGTATCGCCAATGGAAACGCCGGAATCCCCGCCCGGGTCGCGCCCGATGACCCATTGAAACGCCACACTCGCCCCCCTCACTGGGTTTCCACCCAAATCCAAAACGCGCACCGTAACCGGCTGAAAGCCTTGCCCGACCGCCGCAAACTGCAAACTTCCGCTTACCGTTTCCAGGCGAAATGACGATGGCGTCACCGCGAAAAGATGAAAAATCCGGCAAGGACTGTTCTGCGGACTGACGCAAGCGCTTACATCAACCTGCGAGTCCATTGCCGGCAAATGCAGAGTCGCGGTCGCAATGCCATTCGCGTTGGTAGGCGCGCTCGCGGTGTTCAAGGCGCCAGTTCCGTCGGTGATGCTGTAATTGATCGTCCTGCCGGGAGCGCCTACTCCATTGACCAGCACCTTCACCGCCAGAGATACATCGAGAGTCGCTCCTTGAGCGATCCACATCGAAGGCGTAATGAGCGATAGATCAAGGGTGGACGCGGTCGCGAACAGTGTGGCCTGAATCTGTTTTGGCGGCGAGTACGATGCCGGTGCCAGCTGCGCGGTTATAGTGATGATTCCCGCCGAAAGCGGGGTCACGCGAGTCGACACTTCTCCGCTCTCGTCCGTCAAGACCGTACAAGGCGTCGCATTTCCACACGCAGAAAAGGCAACAGCTGGGCTTGCCGTCCAAAAAACACTTGCTCCACTTACAGGAGTTACGCCGTTGGCTTCCAGAACCTGCACGCGGATCGAGTTCTGTGCTTCGCCGCCTATGGGCGCGGATGGATTGGAACCCGCAAGCAATTTGATTATGTCACTCGGACCAGCTCCGTAGTTCACCGCCCCAGTCATGACCGAGGATGCCCCTGTCGCCGGGTCGGTCAGGGTGAGGTCGCGCGGCCCGTCCGAATTCGCTGAAGCGGTCATGACCACTTGCCCCGCCGAGGTTCCCAACACGGTTGCGCTCGATGTGCCGACGAGCGCTTGTGTGTTCGAGTGAAACCCCAATCCGCGGACCATCAAAGCGCTCCCTCCGCGAACACTGGCCCGCGCCGGAATTACCGAGTCTCCATAGAAAATTCGGGCGTGATAACGGAAGTCGGGGCGTCCATCGCCTCGGTAATCGACGATCCCCAGGCGAAAATCTGTGGACGATAGCAGAGTCGCATTGAGCCGGCTCATCCCCACCATGGAAGTGTTGAAGGCGTCTGGTGTGGCCAGAGGCGCAGGCGTTTCAGGATTGGCCAACGACCAAAGCCCAATCACAGGCAGAGCCTTGGATTCGGTCGGAGCGCCACGGTCATTCACGGCGGTTACTTCGACCGACATGGTGCGGTTTGCCTGCCCGCTGAAGCGGAAGTAGTCCACATCGGCGTAGCCACTGAGGGCCCCCGTCCAGTCACCCTTCCCCGGAACGGGTCAGGGATTGACAAAGCTTTGCGGGCCAAACCAATCCGGAGAGTCCACCGCACTGCTTGTCATCAGGATATCTTGCTCGAAATCACTGCCTCGGTTGATGGTCACAGTCAGAGGGTGCGGACTCCCGGAGGGCTGAACCTGCCACGGCTGATAAGGGCCGACGGTTTGCGAAAGCAGGGGATCGACCGGTTCGACGGTGATCTGGTAGGAGGCCTGAGACGATCCAGCGGGAATTTCCAGCCCAGCGAAATCGAAATAGCCTTCCAGCGCCGGATCGTCCGAGCCGAACCGGTTCAACGGCTCGCCCAAGCTGTCTGCGTATCCTGTGACCGTATTCCCCGCGTTTCCCTGGAACAGAAATCCAGACACCGATGAAGCTACAAAGGTCGAAGATACAGCGCCGGTATTGGGATCGATCCAGCGTGCCAGCACATTAACTCCCTGCATGGGTTGTGCCGGCTGACCGTTGGCATCCACAAAGCGCACCGACCCGTGAAAGCGCGCGGTGGTCGCCTGAAATATTTGTTTACCGGGAAAGCTGGCCAGGTTTTGCGCGGTAACTGGGTATAGGCGGGATAGGGCAGCCCGATCATCCATCTTAGGCAGGTCCGGAGACGTATAACACCTGGTGATGGGAACGCAGGCCGCCCCGTCCACGGCATGCATAATGGTGAAGCCGTTGTAGTCTTGCGGCGAAGGATTGATGTTGGTTTGCGACCACCCCAGCCCCAGCACTCGCCCCAGCACTCGCACCAGGAGGTATTTCACATCGGCCAACTGAGTGGTGATGGACGCGCAGCTTCCATTCATTACGACCAGCGCATGAGTGAAATGCCCATCCGCGCTGAAATGATCTGGTCCACCGAATACTGCGTTGGTGAAGCACGAGTCCGCCGCGCCCGCGCCTTGTCCCAGCAGTGCATCGGTGACCTGCCCATCGCGATCGTAGACGATGGCCAGCGGGGTTGCAGTGGCGTCCGGCATGATATCCGAGGGCATGCTGATCGAGCTGTCAGCATTAAAGTAAACATTCGCTCCGCTGACGTCTTCCCCGAGTTGCCCGGCGCGTGTGGCCACGATGGCCGCGGTGGGAACTAACGTCCAACGGCTGAATGCATCCGCCACGAATGCATCCGCCGACGGTCCTGGCAGAACCGGGCTCAGATCACCCTGATCGGTGTAGTAATTCAACGATCCCCCGGTCCACGTCAATGGCGCGCCTTTGACACTGGGATCAAAGAAACTGCTGCCGGCAACGTACGCTGGACCACCCGCATGCGCGTCACCCGCACCAAGAACGAGCAACAGCATCACACGGGACATGCGGAGCACCTGGTTGGACATCGCTAGTACCTCACCTGGCGAATGGCGCGAACGATCTCGTTGCTGCTGAGAGTGACTTTCTTGGGGGATGAAGGATTAAGAGCAGCAGGCGCCCGAATTTGCAGGTCTGCCAAGCGTTGCGCATCCAGCAAGATTTGTCCGCGGTGATCGAGCTTGAAGCGGCCAAAACTCCCGCTCACTGGACTGGTCAGTCCCAACTTGCTCGGCTGGTAGAGAAACAGCAGAACTTGCTCGCCCAGGCTGTAACGGTCTCCTGAGTCCCAAAGCCCAGCCCATTCGCGGACGGTAAGAATCTGGCGGGAGGATACCCCGCGTACGGCTTGATCGACTCGGAATGTGACCCGAACGATGGCAACCTCGTCCGCTGCCTGTGGACGGCCTCGTTCGATCGTCAGTACCGTCCCGGAGAATATGTAACCGGCTTTCCGGGTCAGTTGCAGCAGCGTTGGTGCGGTTCGCGTGGGAGGGGGAGGGGGAAGAATCTGAATCACACGGGCAGAGAGCCACGAACTGGATAGAAGCAAAACCCACAAAGCGGAACACAATCGTAGGTGCATGCGGGCCTCGAAAGAGGAAGCCAGCGCCGACGGGAGATTCAAATAGTAATGCCGGCGGCGTTTTGGCGAGTATGCCGGATGTCACATTGGAATGTGATGAATGAACATTCCCAAAATGGGAATGCAAAAGTTGGCCGCGGGGAGTAAAACGGCATGGTGTGAAGAAGTGAAGTGGAGACTTCTATGCCCAGCACTCAACCTGAATCAGCTGCGGCGCATGACCATAGCTGGCCGACAGCGTTCGCTTCGCTGCTGGTTGGCGGAGCATTCTTTGCTTTATGGTTCTGGCTGCTACCGCGATGGCTTAGCTTCAACGTGCAAATCGCCGGGTCGGCCCGGTGGCGATGGCTGGCAGCGGTACCATCCATTCTCGGCTTCGCAGTGGCGCTGCGCTGCGTCTGGGACTTTGGATGGACCGGCCACGGCACGCCTGCCCCGGTTGCGCCTCCGCAACGCCTGGTGGTAGTCGGTTTTTACCGCTACGTCCGCAATCCCATGTACCTCGGATTCGCCGCCGGATGGATCGGCTTGTGGGTGATTTTCGGGCGCGCGAACTGGGCGTTGATTGCCGGCGTTGCGGCAGTTGCCTTGGGTGTGCTTCTCTTTGTTTTGCTTTACGAGGAACCGATTTTGCGCGCGAAATTTGGGGATGATTACCAACTGTATTGCCGGAATGTCAGGCGCTGGTGGCCGCGCCTGCGGGCCTGGAGCAGACCGTCGTAACCTCTTTGCCGTTCCGGCAAGTCGCGCAGGGACGCGAATTCGCGAATCGTCTGGGATGACAATTGTTAGGGAAGTGACATTGATACTGATAAGTGTCAATTCTGCTATAATATGACAAATGAACTCCGAAACCCGATTGCGGATCAATGAGAACGGCCGGGTGGTGATCCCAGCCACATTTCGCAAGGCGCTTGGTATCAGGAAGGGCGATGAGATCGTCCTCCGGCTGGAGGATGATGAACTACGCATTACCACCCTCAAACACCGCTTGGAGCGAGCACAGCGGCGTGTACGCCGCTATGTGAAGCCTGCCCGGTCCCTGGTAGACGAACTGATTGCCGAACGCCGCGAAGCGGCCAAACGTGAATAGGGTAGTGCTGGATGCCTCCGCCATACTTGCCCTGCTCAACAACGAACCCGGCGCCGACAAACTTACCCTCGAGCTTCTGAGCAACTCTGCCAGCAGTACCGTGAACCTGGCCGAGGTCCAGGCCAAGCTTGTCGGCCTCGGAGTCCTGCCTGACGAGGCTTGGGAAGACTGCCTTAGTCCGATCCGCGATGCCGTGCCGTTCACGGAAGAGCAGGCGAAACTTGCGGGAACTCTGGTTGTCCAAACGCGTAGCCTCGGCTTGTCATTGGGAGATCGCGCGTGTCTGGCGCTTGGTTTAACACTGAAAGCCGCTGTTTACACGGCTGACAAGTCCTGGAAAAACCTGAAACTAGGTCTGCGGATCCACATTATCCGATGAGGGATTCGATCGGCCGTGGGGCTCCCTAGGGCCGGCCGTTGTGCCGTAGCGCTGTCAGATTTGCCCCTGCCAGCAGTAGCAGACCGCTCAGGAACGCCCAAAACATCAAGCTGACCGACAATGCGAATGGTCCGTAGACTTCCTGGAAGTTCAGCCGTGGCAGGGCCAAAATGTAGGTGTACTTGAGGATCTCCGACATCAGGCCCAAGGTCACGGCGGTTGGCAGCACGGTTCTTGCCGGGACTTTCCCATTCGGCAGCAGCCAATAAATTAAGAAGAAAATAGCAATGCTGGCCAGGATGGCAAACGTCTTCATGGTGACGAATCCCACCATCTTTATGAAGAAGATGCCGTGTCCATGCAGAGAAGAGGTGAGGAGCGCGACATTGCCGGCGGTGAGCGCGACCGAGAGCAACGCTAAAGATCCGCAGCAGAGTGCCAGGAGCAGCGAAATTAGCTGGTTCCGGACGTAGGATCGATTGTTGCGGAATCCCCAGATGCGGTTGAGGGCTACTTCCAGTGGCATGAAAATGCCGGTCGAAGTCACCAGCAGGATAATCAATGAAAATACTTCGGCGCGCTGCCGGGCCGCGACCAGCGCATTGAGATGGCGAATGACGAAATCCTGCCCGGCGGGAAGGTAGTCCTGTAACAGCTGAACCACCACGTCATACATCACGCGGGAATGGAACACGCGCCGTATGAGCGTCATCAGCAACAGCACGAAAGGGAAGAATGACAGCAGCGCATTCGCTGCAACCGAAAATGCGAAGGTGTGGACTTCGGTTCGCAGAAGGTACTGCACCGTCGAAACAATCAGCCGCTTGCGGGTATTCTCAGACGGTGCGTCTCGTATCAAGGACGGAACCGGCGCGGCTGTATATGACCGTTGGTCAGGCAAGGGATTTCTTCCATTTTATCAAATGTTTACATAATTTTCGCTGTGGGTTAATCCAGCGGTTTTCGGGCACGAAAACGTTTTCAATGAATTTATTTCTTGCCATATACACGTTTTCCTGCATATTATCTGTTGCTCGTTATGACTGGTTGTCATGGCGAGGCATGTAGACCCCAGGTTGATGTTCTGTGTACAGCAGTCGAAACCCGCGCAGTCAAAACTGGCCTCGGAGCTTTGTGCCGTTCTCTCGAACGGCGCAAGACTCAGGGGCCATTTTTTTGCGTGAAGTGCGGACGGCCCACATGACATTCGCCGTTGTTGTGCTCTCAAGTAAGCCAGGGGGTGTGTAGGAAGCGAAAGCTTCACGGGTGAGCTTGAGATATTTCAAAGCGCAGATGCGAAAGGAGTAATTTGTGAGAGAAAAAGGAACTGTGAAATGGTTCAACGGGGCGAAAGGATATGGATTTATCCAACGCTCCACCGGGGAAGACGTATTTGTTCACTTTTCAGCGATCCAGGAAAATGGCTACCGCACCTTGAATGAGGGCGAGACCGTAGAATTTGATCTGCTGAAAGGCCCCAAAGGCTTCCAGGCGGCCAACGTCGTCCGCGTCTGAACGCTTTCCGCTCCAAACCTGAAGACCCTCCCAGTCAGTGGCCTGGGAGGGTTCTTAATGGCGACTACCGGATTTCCAGAGAGACCAAGTCCCCATCCGCTTTTCCCCCAGTCTTGTAGTTCACGATGACGGCAACATTCCGCCAGTCGCACGAGAACTGGTCCGTGCCGATCAACAGAAGGGATCGGAGGTCTTCGGTCCGCAGGCGCATGGTCCGGGTTCCGGCAAAAGTAAGGATTGCCACCGGAGACTGTGAGCAATCCACCCTCAGGAGTTGTCCTTTGGCGAACTGCACCTTGCGGTGGTCTGGCGCTGGCTCAGCTTCTGCTTTCTTCGCCGCATCTTCTTCCTCATCATCGGACGGCGTGGGTTTGTTCACCGGCTTGCTCGGTTCGGTTTTGGCGGCCGCGCCCGGCCGGGGAGGAAGAACCCCATATTTCTTCGCATTGGGCAATTGGTCGAGATAGATCCGCGCTTCCCTGGCCAGCTTGGGGTCCTGGCTGCTTTTGAGCCGGGTCAATAAGGCTGTCGCGGCATCCCATTTCTTTGCTGCCGTGTCCGCAACCGCCAGATTCAGTAAGTAAGTCTCGTTGCGCGGGCTCAGTTGAACCGCGATCGCCAGGGCATCCACGGCGGAATTTACTCCTCCGCCTTCGGCCCGGGCCACGCCCAGCATGTTGTAGGCCTCGGCGAAATCCAGGTTCCAGTCAAGGACGGCCCGCAAGTCGAGCAACATGCTGGCCAGTCCCTGAAACCGTTCGCCGCTCTCTACCGCGGCTCGGTATTTCATGCGCGCCATGTAGTAACGCGCCCAGGGATCGTGGAGGTCAAGTTCGAAGGTCCTTTGAAATTCTTCCACTGCATCCGTAGGTTTACCGGTTTCCAGGTACACCCAGCCCAAGGCCCGATGCTCGATGGGATTCTCGCTCTTTTCCCCATCAATCAGGCTGGTTAGCTCCTTGATCGCCGCCTCCCGATGTTCGGGTAAGCGAACGAGCATTTCGTCGATCAGGGCACGCGCTTCCGCGAATAGAACGTCCTTGTAGCTGTTGCCGATATCGATAGCTTGAACTGGCGTGAACCTCGTTACTCCCGGAGGGCTGGGCGGAGGCGGGGACTTCTTCCCTGTGACCGGGGCTGGCTGAGCGATGGTCATCGAGCGCAGATGCTCCCTGATCGCTTGTTCCAGCTGAGCAGAAGTTATGCCGTATGCCTTTGTGATAGCTTGCTCGATCGCTTCATTTTGCCCTTCCACCAGTCCCAAGTAAGCCCCGGTCTCGGACATTTTGTCCTCGCTGAGGAGGTAGTGCATCACGATCCAGGATTCAGCCCGGAACAGGGGCTTGGGGGGCTTCTTGGAGTCCAGCCGAACGGCGAATAACTCTGGCAGGAGCATCCAGGGTTGGGAGTTCAATGTGGTCAGATACGACCCAGGATCAGCCCCAATCTCGCCGACGGTATCCGAGAGTTGCAGGCTTGATAGGTACTCCGCTAGACCTTCATCGAACCAGCTGGGTGTCGGCGGATAGTTGTACTCTAGAAAGAGATGACAAAACTCCCGGGCGATCGTTTGCCAGCTCTTATCGTCCGCCAGATTCAGGACAATGTAGTTGCGGTCGTCACCGTGAATGAAAAAACCTGGGGAAGAAATCGGCCTCCCATCACGCAGCGGAGCGAGCTGGACATATTCTTCATCGCTCTTCACCGCAATGACATCGAGAGGCAAAGAGAGATGCAGCTTCGATTTCATGAGCTGATGCCCGATTACCGACCGCATCTGTTCCAGCCGGAGCAGCAGTTGTTGGCCCTGATTTGGCCGTGCGTCAGTAAGCACCGCAAAATGAGAAGAGCTGAAGCGGATCCATTTAGGTTCGTCGGAGGAAAAACCAGGTAGACAAAAGGCAACGAGCAGGACAACGGCAACAAGAAGCTTGCGCGGGCGGCGAATTGTCATCAATGCCGGCGACGAATTGCTCACTTCATACCATCCTGACCGACGAGGATGCTACCACGATACCGGTTATCCTGATTCGCGGGTCGCGCGGGGTGAGGAATCAGGTCTCAGTTCCTGGTTCTCCGTTCTCAGTTTATCCGCTGCCCATCGGGCGTGCTCGGCGACGACATCATCTTCATCGCGGCTGAGTTCGCTCAACAGAGGCAGAAACTGCTGGTTCCCGCTGTTGCCCATGGCAACGACTGCATTACGCCGAATCCCATCGCGTTTTGCGCGTTTTAGTGGGGAGCCGCGAAATTTTCCCGCGAACTCCGCCGGGCTCATCGTAGCCAGCCACCCCAAAACTGGGTCGACCAGTTCCTGCTGCGGTTGGAACTCAGACTCCGCGCTGGCCGGAGCCTTGCGGTTCCAGGGACAAACATCCTGGCAAATGTCGCAACCGAACACCTGGCGGCCAATCCCGTTGCGCATATCTTCGGGAATCGCGCCTCGTTTCTCAATCGTTTGATACGCAATGCAGCGGTTGGAATCGAGCTGATAGGGGCCGAGAAAAGCGCCGGTTGGACAGGCGTCAATACAGCGCGTACAAGTTCCGCATCGATCGGGTGCGGGCATGTCCGGAGTGAGTTCGAGAGAAGTGAGAATCACGCCCAGAAAAAGCCACGAGCCCTTGGCTTGATTGATGAGGCAGGTATTCTTGCCAATCCACCCCACACCTGAATACCTCGCATAAACGCGCTCGACCAGAGGGCCAGTGTCCACGTAGCGGCGGCTCTGGACGCCTGCCACAAGCTGTTGCAGTCTTTCTTCAACCGCAGTGAGCCTCCGCATCACCGATTCGTGATAGTCCTCGCGCCCCCATGCGTAGCGCGAAATCCATCCATGCTCGGGGTGCTTGAACTGGGTCGAGTAAGGGTGCCCGGTGTTGTAGTTGATTGCGCATACGATCACGCTGCGCGCCCAAGGCGCGACTGTCATTAAGGAAGCGCGCTTCAGAGTGCCGAATTCGTCGCGCGCTTTCAGATACTCCATTTCTCCTGCATGTCCGGCGGCGACCCAGGCAGGGAAGTGTTGGAGCTCGGGAAAATCACGCACCGGGGCGATGCCCGCCAAATCGAATCCCGCGGTTCGCGCGAACTCTTTGATCTTTGTCGTGACTTCCGAAACCTGCATTCGCATTTATTATCGCGGAGCCGGCCCAACTCGCGCCATCGCTTCGCTGTGCTACACTAATTGTTTCGTAACGAGCTCCCGTCCGCACTATGCTTCTCTCCAAAGAATATGTGGGATACCTGGCCCGCGAAGTCACCAAAAAACTAATTGCCGGCGAATTCATCGAAACCAAGGCGGTCCCGGCCGTGGTGGAGCGGGTGAACGCCTCGATGCTCGAGGAGTTTGGCCTGGAAGACCGCATCAACGACGAAGTCCGGGTCATCCTTGAGGCCTATTCCGAGGAGATGCGCAGGTCCGGCGCGAACTACCAGGAAATGTTCCGCAAAGTGAAAAGCGAACTGGTCCGCAAATACAAGGCGGTGCTGTGAGGATCAGCCGCGACAAAGTCAACAAAGTAGCGCACGTTGTTACCGACGCTCTGGCTGAGCTGGATGCGGTCGATTTTGTTGAAGATCGCAACACCTTGCGACTGCAAGTCCGCAAACTCCTTGAGGATTTGCTCAACCAGGAAGAAAAGATCGACCAGTCGGCCCGCCAGAAGATTGAGAGCCAAAAGCGCACCATCCTCGAAGGCAGCCAGGAGTGGGACATCCTCTACCGCAAATACTATTCGGAAGAAGTCAAGAAGCTGGGAATGTAAGGGGCCGCCGTTGGCCGCGGGGCGTTGGTCTCTGGCCAAAATCTAACGACCTCCAAAAGCTGACGACTAAAGACCGCCGACTAACGGCCCAAGACCAGTCTGTCATACAATAATTACAGACCCTTTATGCTGTCCTCGACTGACAACCTCTCCACGCTCAAGGACGACATGATCGCCTTCATCGAGGGCCACGGCATGCGTCGCTTTCAAGGCTACGTGGACCACGAAGAAGTCCAGACCGTGACCTGGAAGGTCAATGGCAATCCTGAAAGCTGGAAAGATTTTGTGGAGTTGGCGAAACTGGCCAGCGCTCCCTTTGTCACCATGGATTCCTGGGAGCTTAAGAAGGAAGACCTGGACGATCTGCTGGAACGCCTTGCCAGCGCAGAGTTCACCGGCGATGAAGAAGTGGAAGAAGGCCGCTGGCTTCGTACTTACCTGGGAAAGACTGGATTCGTCCAGATTGGTTTCGCTTACCAGGGCGTAATGATGATCTACGAGTCTTCGACTGAGTGGTACGACCGCTACCAGCGCCTGGTGGAACTGGCTGAAGACTTCGGGGGCATCCCCATCGACGAACCCGACCAGGACGAAGAAATCTGAGTCAGCCTGAGCAAGGGCCCGCAGTGAGATAAACTCCTGTACATGCGTTGGGTTCTAAAGTCGGCGGATTCCTCGCACACCAACTCTTTAGCGGTCGCCCTACAAGACTCTCTCCTGAAGAACGATCCTCAATCAGCCCGCACGCTTTCTCAACTGCTGGTGAACCGAGGCATCACCGAAATCGAGTCCGCTCAACGTTTTTTATCGCCGTCCGTTTCCCAATTGCATTCTCCCTACCTTATGAGCGGGATGAAAACCGCGGTAGACCGCCTCGATGCCGCCATCGAACGCAGGGAACCCATCCTGATCTACGGCGACTACGACGTCGACGGCACCACCGCCATCGTCATCCTCAAGACGGCCATTGAGCTCTGCGGAGGCGCTGCCGACTTCCATATCCCTCACCGCATTCGCGACGGCTATGGCATGCAGGATGACGTGATCGAACGCGCCGCCGCGACCGGGGTGCGCCTGATCATCAGCGTGGACATGGGAATCCGGTCCTTTGCCCCCGCCGACACCGCGCGGCGCGTGGGCGTAGATCTCATCGTTACCGACCACCATTTGCCTGGATTGGACGGCGTTCCCAACGCGTTGGCGGTGATCAATCCCAATCAGGCCGGTTGTGACTATCCATGCAAGGCGCTGTGCGGGGCGGCCGTGGCTTTCAAACTCGCCCAGGGATTGCTGGAGCGGCGCAAGCAGGGCGGCGATCTTTCCCGGCTTCTGATCTCGTTTATGAAAGTAGTCGCGATCGCGACGGTCGCGGATGCGGTTCCATTGACGGGGGAGAACCGGGTATTCGCACGGCTGGGGCTCGACGCATTACGTTCCGCGGCAAATCCTGGCCTCAAAGCGTTATTGGAGGCGGCGCAGTTGGGGGGGAGGCCGCTGACATCCTCCGAAGTTGCTTTCCGGCTTGCGCCGCGGATCAATGCGGCTGGCCGTATGGACGTCGCGCGAGACGTGGTGGAACTGTTCAGCGTGAAAGATCCGGAACGCGCCCGTGAGATTGCCGGCCGCCTCGACCAGCTCAATGCGGAACGCCAGGAAGAAGAACGCCGCATTCTGGAAGCTATCCAGGCTCGTTTCGACGGGGACTCCGCACTGAAAGACGCTTTCTGCCTGGTCATCGATGGAGATGGCTGGCACCGTGGAGTCATTGGAATCACAGCGACCCGAGTGGTGGAGCGCTACGGCCGTCCCGCGCTGGTAATTTCTCGCGATGGCGACGAAGCCCATGGCTCGGGAAGGTCCATTGCGCCATTCCATTTATTGAACGCTTTGGAATCTTGCCGCGATCTATTTACCCGCTATGGCGGACACTCTCATGCGGTAGGTTTTGCCCTGCCGGCATCCCGCCTCTGCGAGCTAAAAGCCCGACTCGATGCTTATGCCCGTCTGCACTTGACCCTGGCGGACTTCGAGCCGCGCTTGCATTTCGATGCCGAGCTTTCACTCGAGCAAATCACGCCCGAATTGTTCCGTCTGTTATCTCAACTGCAACCTTTTGGCGTAGGAAACCCGGAGCCTGTCTTCGTCACTACCGCTCGCCTCGTGGCCCCGCCCCGTTTACTGAAAGAAAAGCACGTAAAGCTAAAGCTTCTGCCCACTGAGAACCGGGAACTGGGAACTGGGAACTGGCGTCGCGCCATCGCCCTGAATGCCATGGGCTGGCGCCTGGCAGAACGAGTCAATCAGGAGCAGATTCTGCAAGGTGATGAACTCGACATCGCCTTCTCGGTCAGCCACAACGATCACCCTGATTTCGGTGGATTGGAATTATCGCTGCGTGACTTTAAACGGACGCTGCCAGTCGCCAAACCTGCCGAGATGGCCGCTGAAACCGGTGTAACCTAGCAGGGTTTTTCGATGTCCTGCCCCGGCGTAGTAGCATGTCGCCATGACCATCCGGATGGTACGTCTGTGGATCGTTTCTCTATTGCTAGTTCCGTTCCTAAGTCAATCTGCTTTTCCCCAGGGCCGGCACAATGGCGGATCGATGGTGATCACGAAATATGGCATCGTGGCCACCAGCCATGCGCTCGCTTCTCAAGCGGGAGCTGAGATTTTGCGCCGGGGCGGGTCAGCCGTGGACGCTGCCATTGCAGCCAACGCCACGCTCGGCGTGACCGAACCGATGATGAACGGCATCGGCGGCGACTTGTTCGCTATTTATTGGGAAGCGAAATCGGGCAAGCTCTACGGGTTGAACTCCAGTGGCTGGGCGCCGCAGGGACTGACCATCGCACACGTGAGAGCCCAGGATGCGACCACTATGCCGCACTTCGGCATTGATTCAGTTACTGTGCCCGGCGCGGTCGCTGGGTGGAACGCGCTGCATGGGCGCTTCGGGAAGTTTGCCTGGAAAGAAATATTCAAGCCGGCAATTTTCTATGCCGAGCAAGGTTATCCCGTCCCGGAAGTCATCCATTCCTACTGGGAGGAGGCAAGTCAGGCATTTACCCATGATGCTGAAGGCCAGCGAGTGTACTTCCCCAATGGCAAGGCGCCTGCGGTGGGCGAAATCTTCCGCAATCCGGATCTCGCCAGGTCATTGCGAAACCTCGCTGAGAATGGGCCGGATGTTTTTTACAAGGGAGAAATCGCGGCTTCCATTCTGAGTACGTCGAAGGCTTTGGGCGGAACCATGACGGCGGACGATCTGGCCCAGTTTACGCCCGAGTGGGTGGAGCCGGTCTCCACCAGGTACCGTGAATGGACGGTTTACGAGCTCCCGCCCAATGGGCAAGGGATGGCCGCGCTCGAAATGCTGAACCTTATGGAGACCTCGCCGGCTTCGAGCGATGGCCCCCTTAGTGCCCCTGAACTGCACAAGAAAATCGAAGCCATGAAGCTGGCCTATGCTGACCTGGATCATTACAACGCTGATCCACGTTTCGTCAAAGTTCCCGTGAAGGGATTGCTCTCGAAGGAATATGCAAAAGAACGCGCCAGGGTAATGGATCCGGGCCGCGCGAAATGCGATATCACTTACGGCGCTCCCCACAGTGACACAACCTATTTGACCGTGGCGGATCGCGAGGGGAACATCATCTCCCTGATCCAGAGCAACTATGAGGCATTCGGCTCCGGGATCACGGTTCGAGGCGCGGGATTCGTTCTGCAAGACCGGGGCGCGCTGTTTTCGATCGATCCGGCGTCGCCCAACGCGCTGGCCCCACGCAAGCGTCCCTTTCACACCATCATCCCCGCATTCATGGAGCGCGGAGACCAGCACATCGGCTTCGGCATCATGGGCGGAGCCAATCAGCCGGTGGCCCACGCGCAGTTTGTCTCCAACATTGCCGACTATGGCATGAATATTCAGGAGGCCTTGCAGAATGCTCGCTTCACGGTCCATCCCGACGGCGGGTGCAACCTGATCATCGAGTCGCGGGTGAAGCGGGAAGTCTTGGAGAAGCTCTCAGGAATGGGACACAGGCTGAAGATCGAAAACGAATATTCGTCCTCAATGGGGCGTGGCAACGTGGTGCTGCACGACTCGAAGACAGGAGTGAACTATGGCGCGTCAGACGCGAGAGCGGACGGCTCGGCAGAGCCGGAGGCGCCGGAGTTTAGGTACTAGCTAAAGCGGACTAAAATCCCAGCCTGCCCATAAAACGCACTGTCATCCTGAGCGAAGTGATTGCTGTGCGAAACACAGCAATCACGGAGTCGAAGGACCCCACGGAAGTAGGAACCATTTGAGTCGCCGCAAGGCATTCTAGCGATGAAGTGATTGGCCGTCGGTCGCTTTGCGGGCGGCTACTTTGCCAAGGATGACAAGACTACGCCGCGGCCGCCACCCGCCGGATCAAGTCTTCCTGCTCACCCTTGTTCTCAGCGCCAATCGTGAAGGCATCCAGCAGGCCCAGCGACAGAGCATATTTGATGGCCTCATCCTGCCGGTTGCGCAGATCGCCTGCGCCAAGGATCTTCATCCCAACCAGCCCCTTGCCAGCTGCCTTCATCTCTTTCATCACGCTAATCACCGTGGCCGGATCGGCATCCATGTATGAACCAACGGGATTGATGCGCACCAGGTCCACTTCCACCCAGGGGGATTTCGCCGCTGCCCGCAACGCTCCGATGCTGTGGCATGAGCAACCGTGGGCCCGAATGATGCCTTTCTGTTTGGCCTCGGACAACACGTCCATAGCGCCCTGAAAGCGGCTGGTCCAATCGTCCTCAGTCAGGCAGTGCATCAGCACGATGTCGAGATAATCCGTCCCCAGTTCTTTGCGGAAGCGGTCGAGGTCAGCGCGCATTCCTGCGGCATCGCGTGCCCAGCTCTTGGTGAGTACGGTCACTTTGTCGCGCGACAAATGCTTGAGAGCCTCGGCAACGTGGGGATGGCTGCCATAGGAATCGGCGGCATCAAAAAACTTCAGCCCGTTGTCGTGGCCATTGAGCAGAAGTCGCGACAAGCCATCCACGCCCAGCGCGGTCTGATGAGAGTGGTGGCCAACACCGACCGTCCCCGTACCCATGGCCAGGCGGCTGGTTTTGATTCCAGTATTGCCGAGCGTTACCGTGTCCGACGCAGTGAACTTCTGCGGCAGCGGAGTCGCCAGAATGTTTTGGAATAAGGTTTTTGAGCCCAGCCAGGCAGCTCCCAAACCATAGGTTGAGCGAATAATGAAATCTCTGCGATGCATGAACTCCTCCGCAGCCTTAAGGTGGGTACGCCTATTATGACGCATGCGGGGGCTGAACGGTTATCAGAAAATTCAAGCTACTCTAGGGTGGCGCTCCAGGTCGCGCACCAACGTTTGTACGATGTGCTTAGGAATTCGCATCCGCTTCAGTTCGCCCGTCTTCTGGGCAATGCCTTCCACGGCAAAGCCGTCGCCATCCGGACTGGCATCTGTGACCAATTCCAACTCCTCACCATAAAGGCGGATCTTGTTATGTTGTGCGTAGCCAAGCGCGGTAAGCCTCTTGCAGAGAACAGCCAGTGTTTCGCCATGCGACATAAGCGAACCTCGGAGACGATCGGCCGCGAGCGGCGGACGGCCTAGCTGAATCGATACAGGGATGATTGCAGTCGTCCGGAGGTGGCCCTGCGGTGACAAATCTCACACTGGGCGGTGATCGCAGGCACGGTGTTTTCCCTAAGGGGCTGTTTACTTTCCAGTTAGATCCTCGTTGGGAATCAGTTGGTAACTGACAAATGCCAAGCGCTTGCTGTCGGGGGACCAGGAGGGGACATTGATGGTGCCTTGTCCGCCGAAGAGCTTGGCCAGCACGGTAATCTTCTTATCGGCCAGCGACATGACCCGCAAAGTTACATCCTTGTTAGCAGGATGGCCTTCGACGCTCTTGTCGAAGGAAACGAACACCATCCATTTTCCGTCGGGGGAGATGTGCGGAAACCAGTTGTTGTATTCGTCGGAGAAAACCTGCTCCTGTTCGCTGCCATCCGCCTTCATGCGCCAGATCTGCATGATTCCGGAACGCACAGAATTGAAATAGATGAAATTCCCATCTGGCGAATATTCAGGGCCGTCGTCAAGACCGTTGGCCGTAGTCAGCCGGGTTTCCTCGCCGCCAGCCGCGGGAACCGAATAGATATCAAACTCTCCATTGCGCTGACCCACGAATGCGAGTGTCTTTCCGTCCGGCGACCATCCGTGCCAGTAAGAAGGCGAGTTCTGGGTAATGCGCTTGGGCGTGCCGCCGGCAATCGGCAAAGTGTAAACCAGCGAATCGTGCTTCTCCTGGGACTGATCGCTGATGACCAGATGCGTACCGTCGGGAGAGATGCCATGGTCATTGTTGCAGCGCGTGGCGAATCCTGTGTCGATCATTTCTGGCTTGCCGCCCTCCACTGGCAGCTTCCAAAGATGGCCATCGCGATTGAACAGGAAGCTCTTGCCATCGCGCGACCAGTTCGGCGCCTCAAAGTGTTCGGCCGCGATATAGACCACGCTTACGTCCGGACCACTCACAGGAACCGTCGACAACGCGCTGTACAAGGTCGTTTTGCCCGATGATGCGGGCGGAGCCGTGGTCAAATCGACGTTGGAGAAAACCGCCTTCTCAACCACATCTTTGTCGTGCGAACAAACCCCAAGGCCAACATAGAACGTACCCTGAAGCGGAATCCTGATCCATCCTCCTGCCACTTGCAGATCGCCGCCATTCGCGGCCAGCAACATGTACACATAGTCTCCTCGCCGGATAATACGCAGACGCGTCGGCGACGAGATGCCGGATACCACCTCGCGCGTAGTCCCACCTTTCTCATCCCGAAATTGGAATGCGGTCAGTCCATTTCCGTGGCGGGCGATATCCGCGTAGACAGAGTCCGAATCAAGACTCTGCCGGATCATCAGCGCAGCCTTCTTGTGTTCGTTGCCCCCGGCGGTAGGAAATGAGATCTCTGCGGTCAAGCTCACATCACCCGCCATCTTCTTCCAGGCAAACTGAAAATCGTCTTCGGCGAGCCACATGTTGGTGCCGCTGCCGGTGAGCGTGTAGGTCTTCCTGGTCGCGTCGTACTCCGTGGAACCAGGATGCAGAACCGTGCCCACGTCGCCATGGCCTTCAAACATCCCCACTGGCCCGGAAGGAGTCTGAGCCTGGGATTGGCTGAATGCGATGGCAAGCAGCAGGACAATCACTGCGAACGCGACCGGGCCTACACCCCGACTTCTTTTGTCCACGGTTAGCCTCCAAAGTTGAGTAGGGGAAAGGTAGGGCCACGAACAGAGATTGTCAATGCGGTGAGGGCGAAAGGCCAGAGTGGGGCGGTATACTCGGGCCAATCGTTCATGGCCAATATTCTCTACGGAGTCAATGGGGAGGGCGCCGGGCACTCGACCAGGGCAAGGGAAGTCATCTCCCATTTGCAGCACAACGGCCATGCCGTACATGTTGCCTCCTTTGACCGCGGGCTGAAAAATCTCGGCAATGATTTTGAGGTCACCGAAATTTACGGTCTGCGCTTCGCATACGCGAACAACAAGGTACGTTACCGGCGCACAGTGACTAAGAATCTGAGCACGATGCGCCAGGCGGCCAAGAGCATCAAGCAGTTAAGCGCCCTGGCCGACGACTGGAAAATCCAGGTAGTCATCACTGACTTCGAACCACTTGCCTGTCATATCGGTCATCGCAAACACCTGCCCGTCATTTCCATCGACAACCAGCATTGCCTCACCAATACCGACGTTTCGTATCCTCCTCAGTATCGCCGCGATGCGGCCGTGGCCAAACTAGTCACGCGCATGATGGTGCCCCGCGCAGATGCCTATCTCACAACGTCGTTCTTCGTGCCGAGAGTCAGGAAGGCCCGGACGTTCGTGTTTCCGCCAATTCTGCGCCAGGAAATTTTGCGGGCCAAGCCGGTGACTGGCGATCACGTATTGATCTACGTGACCTCTCCTGCCCCCGCCTTGGCCAAGTTATTGTGCGGAGTCAGGGGAGAATTTGTTGCCTACGGCTTTGGCCGCGAGGGCAGGGAGGGGAACATCACCTTCAGAAAGCCCAGCCTGAATGGGTTTCTCCAGGATTTAATCACCTGCAAAGCGGTGATCGCCAATGCCGGCTTCTCGCTTGTGACCGAAGCGCTCCACTTAGGAAAGCCGTACCTCGCGATTCCGGTCAAGCACCAGTTCGAGCAGATATTCAACGCCTACTGGCTCGAGAAGAAGGGATACGGCGCGTACTGGGAGAATCTGGACAAAGAGCGCATTGAGTCCTTTCTCTACAACGTGCCGCAATATGCGGAGAAACTGGCTACCTATCCACGTCAAGGGAATGCGGCCCTGCTAAGCAAGCTGGACTCACTGATTGTGGAGTGCACATCCGCACGACCGGTGGAAAAGTGACTGCGTCGAATGTCCCGGCAAGCAGCCTCCCCGAACTGGAGACGGTTCCTAAACCCACGATCCTGATGGAAACCGTCACCTTGCTGAGCCTGGCCATCGCTGCCGGCTCGCTGGTGCTTTTTGCCTGGATTGCGGGAAGCTTATCCCATGCCTGGGTGAGAAATTTCGACTTTGCTGTCCGCAACCAAGTCCACGCCTACGCCTCGCCGTCGCTGACCCGCTGGATGATTTGGATTTCATTCCTCGGTGGAGATGGTCTGGTGATCGCGGCCATCTTGTCTTTGGCCGCATTCTTCATCTTTCGGTGGCGACGAGCCGCGTTGTGGCTGATCATCAATATTTCCGGCACGCTGGTGCTGGATTTGACGTTGAAGTACAGCTTTGCCCGCCTGCGCCCGCTCCCGTTCTTTGGGCCCATACCCCACACGCCAAGCTTCCCCAGTGGCCATGCTCTGTTCTCGTTCTGCTTTTACGGCGTGCTTGCCGGCTTACTGGCACACCGCATCGAAGTTCGGCATTGGCAAGCCCTGATTTGGGTTGCGGCCGCAGTGCTGGTCGCCGCGATTGGTCTCTCCCGGATCTATCTTGGCGTCCACTATCCGAGCGATGTCCTTGCGGGCTATCTCACGGGAACGCTGTGGGTGAGCGCCATGGTCGCAGTCGACCGCATGCGCAAGCGGAGGGCGAAGGGCGCTGCTTAGTCCGGCAATGTAGCCTCGCCCGTGATCGCGAGTTGCGTTTGTGCGCCTCCGGTTTTCGGCAACCCAGACCGCACAACTGGCTGTCCGCCGCCTACCCAAACATCTACGGTCCCGGGCATAATCCGCCGCTTGCCATCTGGGTCGACCACGCTCAGCGCCCGGTCACGCAGGCTAAACGATACGGTTTTCTTCTCGCCTCGATTCAGATGGATGCGCTGGAACCCTTGCAACGCCCGCAGCGGAGCGCCCGCGATTCCTGTGTGAGTGAGGTAAAGCTGAACCACTTCATCTCCCGCCATCGCGCCGGTATTGGCAACATCTACCGAAACGGTGACTGCGCCGTTAGCCCCAATGCTCGCGTTGTCGACTTTGGCATGGCTGTAACTGAAAGATGTATAGCTCAACCCATATCCAAACGGATATAGCGGCTCGCCATCGAAATAACGGTAAGTCCGCTTGGCCATCGAATAATCTTCAAAGGGCGGCAGTTGGTCGACGGATTTATAAAATGTGAGCGGCAAGCGCCCGGCAGGGCTGAAGTCTCCAGCCAGCGCTTCTGCGACCGCGGTGCCGCCCTCGCCTCCCGGATACCAGGCTTCGACAATCGCAGGAACTTTCTCCTCCGCCCAGTTCACGGCGAGAGCGCTTCCATTCATGAGCACCAACACAGTCGGTTTGCCCAACCCATAGACCTCTTCCAGCATTTCCTGCTCCGGCGCGGGCAGGTCAATCTTGGTGCGGTCTCCACCTTTGAATCCTTCGGCATTGACCTTCATTTCCTCGCCTTCGATGCGCGCCGAAAGGCCTGCCACCACAATGGCCAAATCCGCGCTGCGGACAGCGTTCAGCATGTTCTGTTTTTCGGTGTCGGGGATCCCCCAGATGAACTTTGCCTCCGCCCCACGCACGGTCTGGAAGTATTCGATTCTGACCGCATAAGCGTGGCCCTTTTCCAGGTGCAGAGCCTTGGTTTGATTGGTCGAAGGGCGGTGGGTGGACCAGTCTTCGGCGATCAGGTTGCCATCCAGCCAAACCCGATAGCCATCCTGGCCGCTGAAACCAACAACATAGGTCGCAGTCTGCGGAGGAACCAGGACTCCCGTCCAGCGCACAGAATAGTTTCGCGCCAACTGTGCATTGACTCCAGCAAAACCCCAGGTGAAGTTCACCGTGGTGTCGGTTCGTTTCAGAGCAGGTTCGCCTTCCAGCTGAATGTTGGAGAAATACTCCGCCTTCAATCCGTGGTTCTTCATGGATTCATCGGTGTACAACGCGCTGGCTGGAATCGGATTGGTGACCGGCCCAATCAGCCCGCTGCCTTGCACATAAACCACCTTGGACTTGGCAAACCGTTTGCGGATTCCTGCGAGTACGGTCACAGGGTTCGAAGGCGTGCCGTTGTAGTTGCCTTCCAGGGCATCGAGGCTGTCGGCGTTCGGTCCAATGACGGCGATCGTTCCATAGGTTTTCTTCAGCGGAAGGAAGTTGTCCTGATTCTTCAACAGGACAATCGCTTCCCGCGCCGCCTTCAAATTGAGCTGACGGTGCTCCTCCGTATTGTTCTCCGCAGGAGTGATCTTCGAATACGGCACCATGGACGGAGGATCGAACATTCCCAGGCGAAATCGCGCGGTAAACAAGCGCCGCAGGGAATTGTCCACGTCGGTCTGGGGGAGGAACCCCTGCTTGATCGAATCAAGAATTGCCTGCCGTTCCTCGGCGACATTCAGCGGTGGATAGGCGCAGACATTATCGGTTCCAATCTTGAACGCCGCCGCTGCCGCCTCGGGCAGCGTCTTGGCATAAGCATGTCCTACGTGAATGTCGCGCATAGCGCCACAATCGGTCACCACGTAGCCATTGAATCCCCAATCCTTCCGCAGATGCTCCTGCAACAATGTACCGTTGGCGCAGGCTGGCTGCCCGTTGAGCGCGTTGTAGGCGCACATCACCGACTCGGCTTTACCTTCCATCACGGTCGCGCGAAACGCTGGAAAGTAGGTGTCTTCCATGTCATGACGCGAGGCAGTTACATCGACTTCATGCCGAGTAAGTTCGGGACCGCTATGCACGGCAAAGTGCTTCGGCGTAGCCACGGTCTTAAAGTACTTCGGATCGTTCCCTTGGAGCCCGGTGACGAAGGCGACGCCCATGCGGGATGTCAGATAGGGATCTTCGCCGTAGGTCTCCTGTCCCCGCCCCCAGCGAGGATCGCGGAAGATATTGATATTGGGAGACCAGATTGTCAGCCCTTTGTACCACTCCGTCGATCCGTCCTTGGCGACCTGTTCGTAATACTTGGCGCGGAATTCGGTGCTGATGGTGTCGCCGATCTGATGCATCAGCGGCTCATCAAAGGTCGCGGCCATGCCGATGGCCTGGGGAAACACGGTGGCAACACCGGCGCGCGCCACGCCATGTAGGCCTTCATTCCACCAGTTGTATGCCGGCACGCCCAGCCGGGGAATCGGATCCGCCACGTGCACCAGCTGGCTGGCCTTTTCCTCCACCGTCATGCGCGAGATGAGATCGTTCACCCGCTGCTCAATCGGCAGCTTAGGATCTTTGTATGGTTCTGTGGCTTGTTGACCCGATGAGGGAAGGGACATTGCGCACAGCAAGGTGAGAACAAATACGAGTTTTATTTTTTTCATGAGGGCCCAGGGAAAGTGGTTTCGTCAGCGGCGCAAATTGTACCGCTCGCGAGCGGAGGGCCGCAATCTAAATTGATTCAGTGGTTATGTCCAGAGGTCGAGGGAGAGTGTTCTTCTCCGCGTCTCCCCAGTGTCCTCCAGAGCAAGTAGTCTCATACCAGTAACTCATGCCAACTTAACTGTCTTGCCAGTCTTCGCGGCCTCATAAATCGCCAACAGGATCTTCATGTCGCGCAAGCCTTCTTCCCCGGGGGTCAGAGGTTGTTTGTTCTCCATAACGCATTCGGACATGTGGTCCATCTCGGATGCGAAGTGATCCCGCGGCTGAAGGAAGCGCTCCGACAGTTCTTTGCCATCAAACACCCGCATGCGCAATCCGTTGTATGACATGGCGGGATCCAGCTCAAAATAGCCTTTGGTGGCCAGGGCGCGGAAGTGCGAACGGTATTCGCATCCGTAGCTGGAGGTAGCGTTTCCCAGAATGCCGCTGGGAAAACGCAACTGGAAGTTGATGCTCTCTTCCACTTCCTTGAACCGCGGATCATTGGGAGTGGTGTATTCCATGGCGTTTACTTCGGTTGGCTCCTCCCCGGCTATATAGCGGCAAGCTTGCAGCGCGTAGACACCAATGTCCATCAACGAGCCGCCGCCCGCCATAGACTTCTTCAGCCGCCACTGCGTGGGATCGCCAATGTTGAAACCGGCATCGGTCTGAATGATTTTGACCGGTCCAAGCTCCTGGCTGCGGGCCATCTCGATCATGGCCTGGTTGTACGGCTCATAGCGGCAGCGGTAGCCAATCATGAGTTTCTTGCCAGCTTGTTTCCCGGCATCGATCATGGCCTGACAGTCCGCCACGGAAGTCGCCATGGGTTTTTCGCATAAGACATGTTTGCCGGCTTTAAATCCGCGGATCGTGTATTCCGGGTGCATGCTGTTGGGCAGCACGATGTAGATCACATCAACCTCAGGATTGTCTTTGAGGCTGTCGTAGTTCTCGTAGTTATAGATATTCTTCGGATTGACGTTGTAGCGCAGCGCCAGCTTGTTGGCTTTGTCAGGATGACCGCTCACCAGGGCCACGACTTTCGATTTTTCACACTTATCAAATGCTGGCAGGAGTTGCCAGACGGCCAACTGGCCCAATCCGACGAGGGCGTACCCCACCTTCTTGCCCGGGGCATCCGGGACGCGGAGCTGTGCAGCGGCATCTCTCAGAAAAACTCCGGCAACGTTAGCGGCAACCAAGCCTCCACCGACTTTGGTGATAAACCCACGGCGTGTGAGATCTTTCCCGACAAAGTCAGGCATGGAAGCAACTCCTTGAGGTGGATTGTGGTGCGGCGACATTCTAGCAGGGGCCGGAAATTTCGAGCGGAGGCGGGGCTTGACCCGCCTTAGTTGGACGAGCCATGCTCCACCCGAAGTTGCAGCTTTCTCCGATACGGAGACGGGACAAGTCCCCGTCTCCACAGGTTTTAATTTGTTACCTGGAATTCTGCTTTTTCACCTTCAATCGCGTTGGGAGCGACCCAGATATCGTAGGTCCCTTGTGGCACTACCCATTTCATCGAGGGATCGTATGAGCCGAGGTCATTGGCGTTGACTGAGAATTCCACCTTCTTGTGGTCTCCCGGCGCAAGCGTAACCCGAGTGAAACCCTTCAGCTCCCGTACGGGACGCGACGTCGGCGCAACCCGGTCATGGACGTAGAGCTGCACCACCTCCGTGCCCTCACGCTTACCCTCGTTGGAAATATCCGCAGAGACGCGCAACACGCCCGATGACGCGATGCTCGGCGTTTCCACTTGCAGGTTGCTGTACTTGAAACTGGTATAGGTCAGCCCATACCCAAACGGAAACAGCGGTTCCATGCTTTCGAACTGATAGCCGGTATGCCAGCGGTCGGGAGAAGTTGGCCGCCCCGTGTTCTTGTGAGCGTAGTAAAGGGGAATCTGGCCCACTGTCCGTGGCCAGGAGATGGGCATACGCGCGCTGGGAGCAGCGTCGCCAAACAATAAGTCGGCAATCGCATTGCCCGCCTGCGATCCCGGGTACCATGCCTGCAAGATTGCCTGTACATGATCGTTGGCCCACTGAATATTCAGCGGGCGTCCACTCTCTAGAACCAGAACAACCGGCTTGCCTGTCCCCACCACGGCTTCAAGCAGCTTTTGCTGATCGCCGGGAAGGTCCAGCGTCGAGCGTGAGCTGGCCTCGCCGGTGTAGATGGAAGCTTCGCCCAGGAAGAGGATTACGACATCCGCCTTTTTCGCGGTGCTGACCGCATCATCGATACTGTTCGGTCCCGAAGCAGCTTCTCCTGCGGCTCCGGTTGCTGTCGAGGGAGCCGGTGCGGCCCCGGTCGCTCCCGAGTCATAGTGAGGGCCACGCAGATCGAGGTCCACTCCGCGCGAAACCATGATGTTGTGGTTCGGCAGTTTCGAACTGATTCCCTCATGCGGCGTGACCGCGTCCTGTGCCCGTCCGTTGGCAACCCACGAGCCGAGCTGGTTGGCTTTGTCGTCCACCAATGGGCCAATCAGGGCAATGTTCCTGGTCTGCTTGTCGAGCGGCAGTAAACCATTTTCATTCTTCAACAGGACGATGGATTCCTGGGCCATCCTCCGTGCCAGCGCCAGGTTTTCCGGAGCAAGCATTTCTGTCTGGGCTCGTTGGGGATCGGTATAAGGATGATCAAAAAGTCCCGCCTTGAACTTCGCCCTCAGCACTCGCCGAACGGCTTCCTCTACGACGCTGATCGGCAGCTTGCCGGATTTGACCAGGTCAGAAACAAACTTCCCGTACAATCCGTCCGCCATGTCCATATCCACACCGGCGGTGAGGGCCATCTGCACCGCCTCCTCTTGGTTGTGAGCAACCGCGTGCACCGTCAATTCATTTACCGAGCTATAGTCGCTCACCACAGGTCCTTCAAACTTCCACTCGCCGCGGAGGATGTCTGTCAAGGTGTGGTGGTTAGCGGAGGCGGGCACGCCATTCAGATCCTGGAACGCAGACATCACCGTGGCGGCTCCGGCATTGATGGCGCTGTGAAATGGCGGGAGATAGACCTCGCGCAGCGTCTGCTCAGAAATGTCTACAGTGTTGTAGTCGCGTCCACCCTCAACCGCGCCATAGGCCGCGTAGTGCTTGAGGCAAGCCAGTACACTGCGCGGATCGGCCGGGTTCGCTCCCTGGAATCCGCGCACGCGTGCGGCTCCTACAATTCCACCTAAATAGGGGTCCTCGCCCGCGCCTTCCACCATACGACCCCACCTCGGGTCACGCGCCACATCGACCATCGGGGCAAACACCCACTTCATCCCAGCGGCGCTGGCTTCTTTTGCCGCGATCCGCTCCGACTGTTCAATCAGTTGGGGATCAAAACTGCTAGCGCTGCCGATGGGGACAGGGAAGACGGTCCGGTAACCGTGGATCACATCGAACCCAAACAAAACAGGAATCTTCAGCCGGCTCTGTTCCATTGCGATCTTCTGAGCGGCGTTGGTGTTCTCAGCTCCGAGTATGTTGAACAAGGAGCCGACCTCGCCCTTTTTGAGCAATTCCGTGGTCTGGGGTGACAGGCCGTCATATTGGGCGAGTTGCCCGGCCTTTTCTTCCAGGGTCATTTGTTTGATTAAGGCATCAATGCGGCGCTCGACTGCTTCGTTGGACTTTTCCTGTCCCAGGGCAAAACTCAGTGAGAACAATAGGAGTGCAGTGCAACCGGCAATACGATGAAAACGGACCATTCGGCCCCCTTTATTTTCGACGTAGCATGATCACGGTAAAACACGTGCGCCGTCAAGGAGTTAGACGGAATTGCTCGCTTTTCATTTTTTGCCGCATAGGCTGGGAAAACAATTTAGATTTGTAGGGATCGAGCGAGTTGCCGGTGATCTGCCAGATAAACAGTTTTGATTGGACTCATCATGCGCCAAGCTCTAGAGTTTGTGGGAACTTCCCCATTTGGATTTCGCACCGAAGTCTCGGCACATTTGGATTTTTATAAGGCGGGAAAATGGCGACGCAAGAGCCCGGGATTGGCCGATACACTACAGAAGAGCCCAAGATGAATTCTATCGAAGCAGCAATTGACGCTTCCCGCGTACTCAGCCTGGACGAAATCGGGAGTCTGGCTTCCAGTGGAGGCAAGCCGGCCGAGACCCTGATGAACGTAGTGGCGCTCATCGCCAACCGCTTTCAAGCCGATGTCTGCTCCGCTTACCTGCTGGAGCCAGACCGTGCCAATCTGGTGCTGGCAGCAACCATCGGCCTGCGTCCTCAATGCGTTGGTACCCTCCGCATGGGGTTGCATGAGGGGCTCACCGGTCTGGTTGCCGAGCAAGTCCATCCCGTGGCCGCGGAACACGCACAAACCCATCCCCGCTTTAAGTATTTCAAGGAGGCTGGAGAGGAAACTTATCAATCATTCCTGGGCGTTCCGGTGGTTGACCGCGGCGTTCTGCAAGGGGTGCTGAACATCCAGACCAAGGAGCCACGGGTGTTCAGCGCGGACGAAATTCACTTGCTAGCGGAAGCGGCTTCCCAGGTCGCTCCCGTGATCAGCGAGGCCCGCACTCTCGACCGCTTTATTGCACCCATACAGGAGCGTCTCTGGACCCTTGCGCGCAACTTGTGGTGGTGTTGGGACCACGATACCAGCGGCTTATTTCGCGACATCGAGCCGGTCCGCTGGAGACAGCTCAACCACAATCCGGTGTCGCTGTTGAGCGAGACCCCATTGGCATCCCTGGAGCAACGCGCGCGGGAACTGGTGCTACACAGCCGCATCAACTACGCCTATCGCCGCCAGCGTGAGTACTTGGACGCGGACCGCACCTGGGGAGCGCGCAACGCCGGCATCCTGCGGCCTCGTCCGGTGGCATATTTTTCGGCGGAATTTGGCCTGCACGTTTCCATTCCCGAATATTCCGGCGGCTTGGGTGTGCTGGCCGGCGATCACGTCAAGAGCGCCTCTGACCTGGGTATCCCTCTGGTTGGCATCGGCCTGTTTTATGGCCAGGGATATTTCCGCCAATACCTCGATATCAATGGCTGGCAGCAGGAAGAGTACATTCACACCGACGTCAATCACCTTCCCATGGAGCCTGCCATCGGCACCAACGGAGAGCCGGTGCGGCTGGAAATCGAAACCCGCAGCGGCATGATCTACGCCAAAGTGTGGCGGATGCGCGTCGGCCGCTGCGATCTGCTGCTGCTGGACTCCAACGTAGAAGGCAACGCTCCGGAAGACCGCGAGGTGACCTCGCGTCTTTACGGTGGTGATAGCCGTACCCGCATCCGCCAGGAACTCTTGCTCGGGGTGGGCGGGTTTCGCGCCCTGCGGGCTATGGGAGTCACTCCCGGCGTGCTTCACCTCAATGAAGGTCACAGCGGATTCGCATTGTTGGAGGCGATCGTGCGGTGCATGGATGATGAAGGACTGAACTTCGACTCCGCCGCCCGCCGCGTCTCTTGCGAAGTTGTCTTTACCACCCACACGCCGGTTCCCGCGGGCCATGACCGCTTTCATCCCGGCCTGGTCGAAGAGCACCTCGGTCCGCTGCGCGACCGCCTGGGAATTTCGCATGAAAAACTGATGGAACTGGGGCGGGAGAATCCCAGCAATACGCACGAAGAATTCTGCATGACAGTCCTCGGCCTGAAACTTTCCCGCCGGGCCAACGCAGTGTCCTCACTTCACGGAGAGGTTTCACGCGCCATGTGGCTGGGCCTGTATCCGGGCAAGCTGGAAGAGGAAGTCCCCATCGGCCACATTACCAATGGCGTCCATGTTCCGACCTGGCTGGCGCCGCAGATGTTCCGCCTCTACGACCGCCACTTCGGTACCGGCTGGCACGAGCGCAGCAGCGAGCCCCAGATATGGGAGGGCATTGATGATGTGGACGACGGCGAGCTCTGGGAAACCCATCTCAACCTGAAGTCGCGGCTGGTGGATTTCGTTCGCAACCGCGCCATCGAACAGGCTGAGCGCCGCAACGAGCCACCAGAGGTCCTGCAAAAACTAAGCCGCGTCCTCAGCCCGGACGCGCTGACCATTGGCTTTGCCCGCCGCTTCGCCACCTACAAGCGGGCCAATCTGCTTATGGCCGACATGGAGCATCTTGCCTCCATGGTGAATGATGCCAAGCATCCTGTGCAATTCATCTTTGCGGGAAAGGCGCACCCGCGCGACGAACCCGGTAAACGTGTGCTGCAAGAGGTCGCGCAGCTGATGCGCAATCCCCGGTTCGCCGACAAATTCGTATTTGTCGAGGACTACGACATCAACGTAGGACGTCACTTCGTGCAGGGCGTGGACGTCTGGCTGAATAACCCCCGCCGCCCGTTGGAAGCTTCGGGAACCAGCGGGCAGAAAGTGGTCTTGAATGGAGGCCTCAATCTTTCCGTCGTCGACGGCTGGTGGGCGGAAGCATACGACGGTCTGAACGGCTTCGCCATCGGAACCGGCAAAACCCATTCCAATCTGGACGCGCACGATGCCCGTGATGGCGCCGATCTGTACCGCGTCTTGAAGGAAGAAGTGATCCCGCTCTACTATCACCGTGATCGCGATGGCCTGCCGCGCGGCTGGATCAAACGCATGAAGCGCACCATCCGCACGCTGGGCTGGCGCTTCAACGCCGACCGCATGGTGATGGATTACACCTTGAAATGCTACATCCCCGCCGCGGGAGGCAAATCCAGCGACATGCGCGTTACTTTGTAAGCTCATCCGGCTGGCGTAGGTCTCTACGCCAGCCGTTACTTCTATCGCCATCTCTGTCATCCGACCGGAGCGAAGCGAGCGGAGTGGAGGCACCTGCTTTTTTGGGTTGCGGATTCCACTCACCGGTCCAGTGTTTCCCGATATCAGACGCGGTCCCAGCTCATGATGAACAACTCTGCTCGCCAAGATGAACCATTTTCATCCGACACCGTGATTGCTTCATGTTCTAATTTGCCTGGAGGCCGCATGACCGACTCCCGCTATCCCCTCGGCAAATTCACCTACGATGGTCCGCCCAGCGAAGAATTGCGCAAGAAGTTGATTGAGGACATTGCCAAGACCCCAGCCGCACTACGCTCCGCGGTAGGAGGCTTGTCTGCGGAGCAGATTGAAACTCCGTACCGGGATGGCGGCTGGACGGTGCGCCAGGTAGTCCATCATGTTCCCGAGAGCCACATGAATGCCTACATCCGCTTCAAGCTGGCCCTCACCGAAGACGAGCCAACCGTCAAGCCATATATGGAGGACCGCTGGGCCGAATTGACGGATGTGAAGACCACGCCGCTCGAAGTTTCCTTGTCCCTACTCGATTCGCTCCACGCCCGCTGGGTGCGCGCGTTGCAAGCCATGAGACCTGAGGATTGGAAGCGGACATTCAAGCACCCCGAGCTGGGGCTGGTTCCGCTGGAAAAGAATCTTTGTCTGTATTCGTGGCACGGAAGACACCACGTCGCGCATATCACCGAATTACGGAAACGCATGAACTGGTGATCTCTCCCCTTCTGTCCCAGACGAGCCCATGTACGGGAACGATGTGGGAGTGGGACTTGCTACAGCGGCAGGCGCAGCCGCCAGGCGATATAACTTCCAGCTTCGCGAACCACCGCCTGCATTCTTGCCAGGACCGACCTGGGCCGCGAGTCCGGACGCGGCGCAACATACACTTTCATCCCTTCATGCTCCAGCAGCTTGCGTATGCGAAACACGTGGTATTCGTCGCTCACGGCCAAACAACTCCGCATGTGATTGGCGCGCATGATCACGGCCACGCGTGCCGCAGACTGCGCGGTGTCCGCCCCCTGAGTTTCCGCGATCAGGCTGTTTTCGGGAATGCCGCGATACATCAGGTAGTCCCGCCCTACGCCGCCTTCGCTGTATTTGGGATCGTCGCCCGAGCCCCCCGTGGTGATCACCACCGGAGACACTCCACGCTGAAAAAGATAGAAAGCATGATCGAGGCGGGCTCGCAAAACCGGAGAAGGGCGTCCTGAATATTCGGCAGCGCCGAACACGACGATGGCATCCGCCGGATGAACTTCGTGTTGCCAGGATTCCCGCACCACCCAAAGGCAGGTCCAACCAAACCACAGCAGAAACGCCAACAGAAGGAACGCCGGCAACCTTAGCAGTCGATGGCGTTTCGTGGTCCAGCTCATCCTTGCGCAAAGAATTCTGAAATTTCCTGCGACGAAATTGCGCCCTGCCGCAGGACATACCAGCGCTTCTCTTCGTCGGTGAGGTCTACGATGGTAGAAGCCACATCCCGAGGTGAGGTGCCGCCGTCCACAATGATGGAAATGCGGTCCTGCAACTGGTCCCGCACACCCTGGGCTGTCGTACATTCCGAGGAGCCGCTCAGGTTGGCGGACGTGGCAGTAATGGGAATCGCTGCCGCCTGCACTACGGCCAAGGGGATTCGAGCATTAGGCACACGGAGAGCTACGTTGCCGGTATTGGCCGTGACCTTCAAAGGAAGCCGTGACGAGGCTTTGACGATAATGGTCAGCGGACCCGGCCAGTAGCGGCGGGTGAGAGCATAAAACTCGTCGGGCAACGGCTGGGCTAGTTCTTCCGCCTGGTCCACGCTTTCAATCAACAGGGAAAGCGGTTTGTGCCGCGAGCGCGACTTGATGTCATACACGCGGTCCACTGCGCGCAAGTTGAACGGATCGGCCGCCAATCCGTAAAAAGTATCGGTGGGCATGCCCAGCACTTCGCCGGCGCGAATCTGGTCGGCAGCGTAACGAATCAGTGAAGTTTCCGGACTTTCGGGATTTACCTTGAGGATTTCAGCGCGCACTAAGCCCCAGCCTCCATCACTTGTGGAAAACTGCGAAATTAAACATACCACAGGGACAACGCTGCACGGCGTCCTAAAGGCGGGTATGATTCTGGCTGGCCAACCCGTGAAAAAGAGCTCAAAAACACTGACCGACTCGCGGTTGCGCCGTATCGAAGGCCGCCACAACCACCTGGTCAAAGACCTGCGCAAGGCGTTCGCCCGGGGAGAGCCCACGCCGGACGGATACACGGCGATCGAGGGAATCCGGATTCTGGAAGAAGCGTTGCGTAGCAGCCTGCGTTTCCAGGCGGTGTTCTTCAGCAGTTCGGGAATCGCCAAAGCCGAGCGCCTGCTGCCGCAAATTGCAGCCCATGTGGAAACCCTGCTGGTTCCCGACAAACTGTTCGCCAGCGCCGTCCCCAGCGAGGCGCCACAAGGGGTGGCGGCTTTGGTGCGAGTCAGAGAATTCTCATTGGACGATGTAGTGTCTAAAGCTGAGACAGGGCCGCTGGTGGTGATGGCGGGTCTCCAAGACCCGGGTAATTTGGGCACTATCCTGCGCTCAGCCGAAGCGTTCGGAGCCGGAGGCGTAATTCTGGGAGAAGGTACCGTCCACTATCTAAATCCAAAAGTTGTGAGAGCCTCAGCCGGTGCGGTTTTCCGCCTGCCGATCACCCGCTGCAAACTGGGGGAAGCCATCCCCGCAATGCGGCAGAAACAAATTCGAAAGGTTGCGACTTCTTCCCACAAAGGCACGCCTCTGCCTGAAGCCAACCTTCGAGGATCGCTTGCCATTTTCATCGGCAGCGAAGGCGCAGGAGTACCGCGTGACTTGACCAAAGACATGGACGATTTCATCGCCATCCCGCATTCGCCGCAGGTAGAGTCGTTAAATGCCGGGGTGGCCGCCAGCATTGTGCTGTACGAAGCCGCGAGGCAGAGGTCGTGAAAATCATCACCACAGAGGCCCAGAGACACAGAGAAAACGAAGAAGGGAAAGACCCTAGAACGAACCCCATCATCGGTGCGGCGATTGAAGTTCATCGCCACTTAGGGCCTGGTCTTCTTGAATCGGCATATGAAGAATGCTTGTGCCATGAACTTCATCTTCGTGGCATGTCGTTTAAACGTCAGGTAGAGCTCCCTATCCTGTACAAAGGTCTAAAGTTGGATTGTGGATACAAGGTTGATTTGGTTATTCAAGATGCGGTCGTTTTGGAGTTGAAATCGGTTGAGAGGTTACTTCCAGTCCACGAAGCACAACTCCTAACTTATCTGCGTTTGATGGACAAACCTGTTGGACTTTTGATCAATTTCAATGTTCCGATTCTTACCAAGGGCATAAGCCGAATGGTTTTGTGAATCCTTGGTTTTCTCCGTGGCTCTGTGTCTCTGTGGTGAAAAGATTTTATGGGCCTATTTCAATCGACTCCGAACCCAGACCGCTCAACCGACCGCACGCGCCCCCTGGCCGACCGCATGCGTCCGCGCACGCTGGATGAATTTGCCGGACAGGAGCACCTGGTAGCTCCCGGCAAACCTCTTCGCACTCAAATCGAGCGCGACGACCTTGGTTCGCTGATCTTCTGGGGCCCGCCGGGCACTGGCAAAACGACTCTTGCCAAAATCATTGCCGGGATGACCAATGCGGAATTCATCGAATTCTCTGCGGTGCTGGCTGGGATCAAGGAAATTAAGCAGGTCATGGCCGACGCCGAGCGCGCCAAGCAATACGGCACGCGCACGATCGTCTTCATCGATGAAATCCATCGCTTCAACAAGGCCCAGCAGGATGCTTTTCTCCCCTATGTAGAAAAAGGCAGCATCCGCTTGATCGGCGCAACCACAGAGAATCCGTCTTTCGAAATCATCGGCGCGCTGCTTTCGCGCAGCAGGGTCTATGTACTCAAACCGCTGAGTGAAGATCACATCGTCACCTTGTTGCGACGAGCTTTGACCGACGAAGAACGCGGACTGGCTAAGCTGAATTTAAGAGCTTCTGACGAAGTGCTCAGCAAGATTGCCGCTTATTCCAGTGGAGATGCACGCAGCGCATACAACGTGTTGGAGGTGGCCTCCTCGCTTGCGGGCAATGGCGGCGAAATTGGGGACGAAATTATCCAGGATGCCCTGCAAAAGCGCGTCCTGCTCTATGACAAAACAGGCGAAGAGCACTATAACTTGATTTCCGCACTGCACAAATCCGTGCGCAACAGCGATCCCGACGCCTCGCTCTACTGGCTGGGCCGCATGCTGGAAGCCGGAGAGGACCCGCTCTATATCGCCCGCCGCGTAGTCAGGATGGCGGTAGAAGACATCGGCTTGGCCGAGCCTAACGCTCTCGCCCTCTGCATGGCCGCTCGCGATGCTGTGGACTTCATCGGCATGCCCGAGGGAAATCTGGCGTTGGCACAGGCTGTGGTTTATCTGGCGGTTGCGCCAAAATCGAACGCTCTATACACCGCCTATGGAGACGTGCAGGCTGATGTAGAACGCACCGCGGCAGAACCTGTTCCACTGCACTTGAGAAACGCGCCCACCGGACTGATGAAAGGTTTGGGGTACGGCCAGGGTTACCAATACGCGCACGACTTAGAAGGCAAAGTGGCCGATATGCAATGCCTGCCTGATAATCTCCGCAACCGGAGTTATTACCGGCCGACTAACGAAGGCGTAGAGAAAAGGATCCGTGAACGCATGGAGGAAATTAGGCGTTTACGGTCGCACAAGTAAGCGAGGAGAGATGTTCAACCGCCGATGCGAGCCTTGTGTTCCTTCAGGATGCACCGGTCCATCATCACGAAAATCCCTGCCTGCCGGGCTTTCTCGCCCGCTCTCTGGCTGATCACACCCTCCTGCATCCAGATTGCCGGGACCTTCAACTGAATGGCCTGGTCCACAACTTCCTCCACGAATTCGGATCGGCGGAAGATATTCACGATGTCAATTTTCTCCGGCACTTCGAGCAAATTGACATACGCTTTCTCTCCCAGCGATCCTTTGATCGTGGGATTTACGGGGATGATGCGATACCCGTGGGTCTGCATGTAGGCCGAAACTCCGTGGCTGGGACGAAGCGGGCTGTTGGACAGTCCAACCACAGCGATGGTCCTGGACCGCTTGAGCAGTTCTGTGATCGGATCCGACTGGGAAGGCATGGCGGCCAGTATTGTATCGTTCTCAGGTTACTTCTTATTCTCAACCTTCTGTTTGAAAGTCTTCAGAGCCAGCTTGCGGACGGTCTCTGCGACTTCCTTGTTTCCGGAAAGATGTTTCAAGTCCTGCACTAGAAGATGCTTCATCAAGCCCAGCGACAAATCCAAAGGCGTCCTGGGATTGAAAACCAAATTCCGCACAACCGGATACAACTTGGCGAAGCGCCGCTTCATGGGGATGGCGCGCAGCACCGCCTCCAGCACATTTTTTTGCGCAGCAAATTTCTCCACTTCACCGTCGCTGATTTTCGGCGACTCCAGCACCGCTACTGCCACCAGCTTGGTGCCATCGCGAATCAGGATGGATCGCTCTTCCTTGGTGCCCTTCATGGCCAGCTGAATGCGGCCCTTTACATCCAGCTTGGCAATTTTTTGCAGGGCGCTGCCGCGCCTTTCATCCTCGCCTAAATGCGACTTTCTGGGCGCTAGATGTTTTGGCTCGGCTGGAACCTCAGTCTGAGGCTGAACGACCGGCGCAACCACCGGTGCAGCCGCTGGTTCGGTTTCGGTTGCCGGCGCCTCCGGCCCAATTTCAATTTCGTCATAGATCCCGCCGATGGCGTGGAATGGCTTATCGCCCTCGGCCGCAATCTCCGCCGAATGATCGCTCAGGTAGGCCTTGATTCCTTCGTCCTCGGCTTCCGCCGAGACTTCAACCTCATCGCCGTCAGCCATTCCCGTGACCCAGCCATCTTCCGCATTCAAAATGACTTCACCCGGTGCGGGCTCATCGCTCCCATCGAGCTCCCGCATCGCAGGCATCGCAGCTAGTTTTTGCTCAAGATGGTCCGCTTTATGGCCGACCACATGCGGGTTCTTCTTCAACTCGTCCAACAACCGGGGAGATCGGGTGATGCGCGGGCTCTTCAACATCGCCTCAATGATTTCTTTGGAAGGAGACGCCATCAAATCGACCAACAGCCCTTCGCGTATGGAAGGGTTTTCCAGCAGGGCAGGAAGCAGAGCGGGCCGCAAGTTGTGAGGGTTGATCAAGTATTCCAGGACTTCTTTGGAAGTCTTGGGATTGGCAGCCGCCGCCCGCGATGCAGCCTCGTCCCAGGAAGCTAGCGTCATCCGGGCCTGCTGGCCAAAAATCGGGTTCTTGATGGCGAGGTGCACCAGGATTTCCAGCGTTTCATCGGGGGGAACTTTCAACGCGCCCCGCGACGCGGACTGCATCAGATTGGAGGGCAGCGCTGAGACGCGGATTAAATCGATCATTCGCGACATCGGGCAGCCTCCTTATCCAATGATTGCCAGCCTCCCAGCAGGCGAACCGCTAGTTTTGTTTCTCCCCGCGCCTCATGGTCAAATACCCGCGGATGAACGGTTGCAGATCTCCATCCAGGACGCGATCAACGTCTCCGACCTCAACCTTGGTGCGATGGTCCTTGATCAAACGATAGGGCTGCAACACATAAGACCGGATCTGCGAGCCGAAGTTGATATCGAGTTTTGAGTCCTCAATCTTTTTGCTGGCCTCGCGCTTCTTCTCCATCTCATACTCATAGATCTTAGAGCGCAACATGCTCATCGCGCGCTCCTTGTTTTTGTGCTGCGAACGCTCGTTCTGGCAAGCGGCCACCAGCCCGGTAGGGATGTGTGTAATCCGCACCGCGGAATCGGTGGTATTCACATGCTGCCCGCCCTTACCGCTGGAGCGATAGGTGTCGATGCGGATGTCCTCCGGCTTGATGATGACTTCAACCGTGTCGTCAATTTCCGGCGACACAAACACGCTGGCAAACGAAGTGTGCCGGCGCTTGGCTTGATCGAAAGGGGAAATCCGTACCAGCCGGTGCACGCCAATTTCGCTGTTCAGCAACCCAAACCCATATTCGCCATTCACGGCAAACGTCGCTGACTTGATCCCAGCCTCTTCGCCCGCCTGGTAATCGTACAGGACGGTCTGAAATCCCTGCCGCTCGGCCCAGCGCAAATACATGCGCAGCAGCATGTCGGCCCAATCCTGCGACTCGGTCCCACCCGCCCCAGGATGGATGGTGACGATCGCGTTGCGAATATCGTTTTCTCCCGAGAGCAGGGTCTCGGTCTCGACCCGGTCGACGAGTTGTTTGAGTCCATCAATTTCGCGACGCAAGTCGTCGTCGACCTTTTCCCCTTCGTGGGCCAGATCAAAATAGGCGGAAATATCATCGCTGCGCCGAGCCAGTTCGCCCTCGGTCGTCAGGGCACTCTCCAGGCGTTTTTTCTCGCGCATGACCGTCTGGGAATTGTGGGGATTCGACCACAAATTCGGGTCGGCTGCCTGCTTCTCGACTTCGACTAATTGCTGACGCAGTTGGGCCGCGTCAAAGGTACTCCCGAAGGTCGTGGACTTTGTTTTTGAGCGCGCTGAATTCCTGTTCCAGTTCTTCTACCATAGGTCCTCGTAGCACCGGCATCCGCCGGTAGTCGCGCGCGAGCATCCTTCGGCTTCGCTCAGGAAAAGCCTGGCCCGCGGCGATTGGGTCACACGCTCTTGCGCAAAAACGGACGCACGAGAATCGTGCCCACAGAAATTATCGCACACAGCCAGGCGAACCAATCTCCATGCCGGGTGTAAAACGTGGTTACGTTGGTGAGGCCATAAGGCGCGAGCAGGGCTATACGCTGCTTGCGTGGAATGCTGGCCACAATGCGTCCATAAGGATCAATGGAACTAGTTACGCCCGTATTGGTGTCTCGCAGCAGCCAGCGGGAGTTCTCAATCGCCCGCATGCGCGCCTGGCGCAGATGTTGGGCGAACGCCCCGCTGTCTCCATACCAGCCATCGTTGGAAATATTCACCAGGACTTGCGCCCCTTCGGCGGCCGATTGCCGGATTTCATCCGGGAAAATGGATTCGTAACAAATGAAGATTCCTAGCTTGGTATCTCCCGCGCGGAGCGGCGCGCGTGAAGTACCCGGAGTAAAGTCGCCGACTTGGTCGGTGAGTCCGGACGCAAAAAAGAATAGGCGTCGGAATGGAACATATTCGCCGAAGGGCACCAGGTGGACTTTGTCGTAGCGGGTGACCAACTCTCCCTGAGGGTTGAATAGAGAACCTGAGTTGTAAGTGGCGGACTGCATTCCCTGCGAATGCATGGCATTCCGCTGGCCCAGGCTTCCGGCCAACACCCAAGCATTGGCCTGCCGGGCGATGTTTCCCACGGCATCGCGAAACAGCGGATCGTTGCTGTAAAACGGCGATGGAGATTCCGGCCAGACAATCAGCCCGGGATGCTGCCCGCTCTCAGCCGGCTTGAGACTGATCATGGTCAGGTCACGTAGCGTCTCTTCCAGATAGTCCTTGGTCCAGTCCGCACCCTCAAGGATAGGAATATTCTGTTGCACCAGCAGGGCCGTATGATCTGCCGGAGCAACTGGCGCGGGGAACAGCGCGCCCGCCTGGAGCACGATGGCCGCTGCCACGGCGGCTAGCAACAGTGACTTCCGCTTCTGTCGTCGCACCAGGAACGCGGCTGCGAACGCCACGTTCACGATCATTACCTCTAATGAGATTCCATAGACCCCGGTAACGGTCGCAACCCGCGCCAGGGGAATGTTGTCCACCTGCGTGATTCCCAGCAAGTCCCACGGGAACCCGGTGATGCGCGTACGCGCGAACTCAATGGCCACCCACAAGAAGGGAGCAAGTACCAATGCGAAACGGTTTTGCTCATCCATACGCGCGGCCAGGCTGATTGCGAGTCCAAACACTCCGTGGTAGAGGGCCAGGTACAAGCAAAAAAGAAACATGATGCCGACGGCTGCCGGGGCGCTGGCGCCACCGTAGTGATGCATGGTGCTATAAATCCAATAGCAAGTTCCGCCATACCAGAGGATGCCGCAGACGTATGCCAGGAGGAAGGCTTGTCCCGGGCGAGCAGGCAAGAATCTTGCGCCTTCCGACAGTTGCAGGGTTTCCGGCGCCCGCGCCTGAAAGAGAGCAACTAACAACGGCGCCAGCGCGACCCAGCTGAGGAAGTACAAATTCGGCAGGGGGAAGATGGCAATCTGTAATCCTGCCGAGAGCAATACCAGCCACCACGAATTCCTGACAATTCGCAACACAGGGCAAGAATAGCAAATCACTCCAGATCCGCGTTTGTGCCACGGAAATACGCTGCGACTCTCTGCGTGATTGTCGCCGCGAGCTCCGCGGGCCTAGATCTTGTTTTTGAGTAAGGCCCGACCGCGAAGGTCGCAGGGTCGCCGGGAAACCCAGGTATCCACGGATCATCCTCGGCACTGCGAGTCCCGATTCCTATATAATGCGCGAGTGCAGCCGTGATGTTGGGGTGTCTTGAGAAATCTTCGTTCCGCCGGAAATGCCTCCCAGCCGGTAGCTTATCTGTCCGATACAAAATTTGACTAAGCTTTAGAAGCTGGGCATGTGGTGTAATTACGAGTTTCGCTTGACCGAGTGAATGTCTTCTTCGTTCCAACCCGGTGGATCCACGTCAGACCGTGTTCGCATTGTAGTTGCGACCTCGGTCATGCTGACCTTTATCTCCTATTGGCGTGCTGCTGCCATCGTTCTGAACGACTTAGGTTCCTCCGCTTTTTATGCCGCCGGCATCGCCGAGCAGGCGGTCGGTAAATCCGCGCCCTGGTTCATCCTGGGTGTAATGTTGTTTTCCTTCACCGTGCGCGCGGTGTACGTGGAAAGCTGCTCCATGTTTGTTCGCGGCGGGGTCTACCGCGTGGTGAAAGAGGCATTGGGTGGCACTCTGGCGAAAATCAGCGTCTCCTGCCTGATGTTCGACTACATTCTCACCGGCCCGATTTCGGGTGTTTCCGCCGGCCAATACATCGCCGGCCTCATCAATGACGTGTTCATCACCATGGACACGCATGGCTGGATTCCCCGCGCCGTGCATTCCATTTTCAATGGGACTCCGCAGGTGCCGGTCAACGGCACCTCGGTTGTCTTCGCCTTGGCCGTGACCCTTTACTTCTGGTGGCAGAACACAAAGGGCATTGAAGAATCCAGCGAAAAAGCTCTGCGCGTCATGCAGATCACGACGGTCATGGCGGTCCTCCTGCTGGGGTGGTCGGCTATTACTCTGCTAAAACAGGGCTTTCAAAGCGTACCCCTGCCGACTCCTGGGAACCTGCATTTCAGTCCCGAGTCGCTGGGCTTCCTGCATGGCACCAGTTTCGCAACCGATCTTGCCAAGAAATTCGGCATTTTGGGAATCTTGATCGCCTTCGGCCACTCGGTGCTGGCCATGAGCGGCGAGGAATCACTGGCCCAGGTCAATCGGGAACTGGCCCATCCGAAACTCAAAAACCTCAAGCGCGCTGCCATCATCATTGCGATTTACAGCTTCGTCTTCACCGGGATCACGGCACTGCTGTTTGTCATGATCATTCCGGATTCGGTCCGCATTTCGGTGTACAAGGACAACTTGATCTCGGGCCTGGCCATGCATCTGTGGGGTCCGCAAATCCTGCGCTTGTTGTTCCGTGGTTTCGTAGTTGTGGTTGGCTTCCTGATCCTGTCAGGCGCGGTCAACACCGCCATCATCGGCTCGAACGGCGTGCTCAATCGTGTGTCGGAAGATGGTGTCTTGGCGGATTGGTTCCGCCATCCTCACAAGCGTTTCGGTACCAGCTACCGCATCATCAACATGGTCGTGTTCTTGCAGGTCATCACCATCCTGCTGAGCCGCGGCGACGTATACAAACTGGGGGAAGCCTACGCCTTTGGAGTGATTTGGAGCTTCACCTTTAACAGCTTGTCCATGCTGGTGCTGCGTTTCAAATACAAGGGAGAACGCGGCTGGAAAGTGCCTCCCAACATCACTATCGCCGGACGCGAGATCCCGCTTGGCTTGGCATCTGTGTTCATGGTCCTGTTGGCTACGGCCATCATGAACCTGTTTACCAAATCGGTGGCTACCGTGGCCGGATTGGCCTTCGCCGGCGGCTTCTTTGTTGTTTTCACCGTGTCGGAACGCCTGAATCGCAAGAAACATGCGCTGTCGCAAAAGCAGATGAAGGAGCACTTCCAGCTCACGCAAAGCGAAACCGTAGACCGCTTGGGAGTAGGAGTCCATCCAGGAAACGTGCTGGTGACCGTCCGCGACTACAACACTCTGAACCAGCTGAAATGGGTGCTGGAAAGAACCGACACGGCCGAGCAGGACATCGTGGTGATGTCGGCCAGGGTCAGCCAGTTCGGCTCGGCTGCTTATGACTTGGCGACCGAGCAGATTTTCACGGAGTACGAACAACAGCTCTTCACTCGGGCGGTTTCCGTGGCGGAGACCTTCGGCAAACACGTTTCCTTACTGGTCGTTCCCGCGCGGGATGTGTGGTCGGCCATCGTTCAAACCGCCATCAATCTGGAATCCGCCGCGGTCGTTTCCGGGCTTTCCAGCAAGATGGCGGGAGCGGAGCAGGCTTTCCAACTGGGCCGCACCTGGGAAGCGATGCCGGAACCCAAGAAGCAGTTCGTTTTTCAGGTCATACGTCCAGACATGTCGGTTGACACCTTCCGTATCGGTCCGCACACTCCGACCTTGAAGACCGAGGATGTCCACCTGGTGCATCGTTTGTGGCTGAATATCACGCGGGAGCATGGGCTGGACGGAGTCCACCACCATGACATCCTCACCGAGGCGCTGACTCGCTTTGCCCGTGATTACGCCGGGCACGATCACGAAGACATCCTTAAAGAGCTGCGCCGCACCACCAGCCGTCAGATGCCCGGCCAGGACTCAGGCGATGGCGGGCCGAAGCGATCGGAAATTGTGATCGATGAGCACACGGAAACAAAAGAGGACAGGGAAGTTCCCCCTGGTTCCCAATAGCGGACCTACAATTTGAGTCTCTCGCGCACAAATCCCACAATTTCTGGTGTGACATATTCGGGCGGTTGGATAGGGAAGACTGGCCGTCCGGAGAGATGTTCGAGCGAAATTCCATCCCATTTCGCTTTCCCCTTTCCGTTATTTAGGAGAACCGCATCCGCGCGGTCAAGAAATTCTCGGGCCGACGGCTTGAAATCAGCCGTGTCGGGATCAAGCACTGTCAGATAAAGATCCGGGCGCAGGAATTTCAGAATGCTGTTCGACTCCAGGATGGCATGTTGGCAGTCGGCCAGAAGGTTTCGCACCGTGGGTACAGCCTCCGCGAGCCGGCCTGGCTGCGAGCGTACCCACCAAACCCGATGCGCACCGGCTTGGAGAAAGCGTGAAGTATCGGTAGATTCTGAGCGGTCGTGTTCTTCCGAGATGGCCCAGCCGTGATCCTGGTCGGCACCGTGAGAGTAAATGCCGTGGCCGTGTTGCGAGATCTTCATTGCGCTCCAGTTAAACTGCGGCAAGGCCGCGATCAGACCCGCAACCACACTGGTCTTGCCCACATTGCGCGATTGTCCGCCGACCACAACCAGAGCCATGACTCAATTCTAATAACGCTTTCAAGGCAGGATGGGAAAGGCGGCAATTAGTCTTTGTTCTTCCGCCCTAACCGTCCCAAGGCAGCCAACTCTTTGAGGTACTCGCGCACCGGCTTAGCCGGCGTCCCCCAGAACGCAATCCCTTTGCCGCGCAAAACTTTTTTCGGAAGAACGCCGCTCTGTCCTCCCAGCATCACGCCCTCCCCGATTGTGGCCTGTTCTCCAATTCCCACTTGGCCGCCGATCACTGCATTCTTTTCGACGGTGATGCTTCCGGAGAAGCCTGTCTGGGCGGCGATCACCACGTCCTCTCCAATTTGCACGTTGTGACCCACATGGACCAGATTGTCAATCTTCACGCCTCGCGAAATCCGGGTGACGGCAAGCGCTCCGCGATCAATGGTTGTGTTCGCGCCAATCTCGACGTCGTCCTCAATTTCCAGGCGCCCAACCTGGGGGAATTTTTCGTATCGTCCGGTGGTCTTATCGCGGACGTAGCCGAAGCCATCGCTTCCCAGAACCGCACCAGCATGCACGATCACTCGATTTCCCAACTGGGTGCCAGGGTAAATGGTCACATTCGCATAGAGTTCACAATCGTTGCCGACTTTGACATCGGCCGCGATCGAGGTTCCCGCCCCAACTCGTGTGTTGTCGCCTATTTCGACTCCATTACCGACCACTGCGAAGCTTTCAATACAGACGCCTTTCCCAATCCGCGCGGAGGGGCTCACGATGGCACTCGCATGAAATCCAGGCTTCCTATCAGCGGCCGGACAAAGCAGACGAGCGGCGCGGGCAAAGGCCAAGCGTGGCTGGGGGGAAATCAGTACCGGTTTCGCGCCTGCGCCCCCAACGGCAAACTCTCCGGCAATCACCGCCGCGGCCGAGGACCTGAACGCCAAGTCCAGGTTCCCGGCATCTTCCACGAATACCAAATCCGCGGCTGACGCAGACTTGATGCTCGCAATCCCGCTAACCGCGACAGATTCATCGCCAATCACTCGCGCCTGCACAAACGCAGCAATCTCTTTGAGAGTACTTTGCATGGCACCCTTTTTATACGTTTGAGAGGGGAAAGGAAAGCGTGGGACTAAAATCCAGATATGCAACGGAAGGTCATGTGGATACTGATTATCGTGCTCGGAGTGGTGGCGGACATAACCCTGCCGCTCTGGTGGGGTTTGCTTGCCACGCTTCCGATCGTATTGTTCAGTTGGTGGATCGCCTACAGAAGTGGCTGGTTTATGGACTAAGCGGCTTTGCGCTCGGGTCCGAACAAAGTGAGCAGATGCCCATCCGGATCAGGAAAGCTTGCCGCCCACATGGGCCCGTTCACATGATGCGGTTCGTGAGTAAATGCCACATCCTGCTGCTTTAGGGCATCGGTGGTGGCACGCACATCTTCGACGGAAAAAATGACTTCCGTCGCGCCAGCAACATTGACTGAGTTTTTGGCTAACGCCTCGCTCAGAATCACGCGCACTGCCCCAGTATCGAGAAATGCAAATCCCTCAAACTGCATCTGAACCTTAATTCCAAGTTTGTCCCGGTAAAAGGCGATGGATTGCTCAAGGTTGCGCACTCCCAGCATCACCATGCTGACTGGAGGCAAGCCAAACCCAGCCAATTTTTTTATTGGGCTCCGCCGCCGATGGACTTCATGCCAGCGGTGTTTGCGGGCGGCCGGTTTACGAAGAAATTGTGATCGTACAGATTGCGGTAGATGTGCCCGGTGATCTCGGCCGCTTTCGGACCGTAGGTCGGACGCCCGCCTTGTAGAAAAACTACTACAACAATGCGGCCGACATCGGTATTGGCGTAGGACGCAAACCAGCCAAACCGGGTCCCAGCGCGAGAGCAGGTGCCGGTCTTGCCCAGGATCTCTTCTTCCCCAAAGTTAACGCGGAGGCTACGAGCTGTTCCATAGTTTACGGCTCCAGCCATGCCGTCAGAAATCTCGGGAATCAGAGGAGCGATATCCAGGTGGCGCTTGACCCGCGGCTCGAAATCGGCAACCTCGGCCGGGTTCGCGGGATGCTGCAAGTAGTAAAGCGTTCCGCCATTGGCGATCGCGGAAACCAGCGCGCCCAGTTGTAACGGGGTCATCGAAATCCCCTCGCCAAACGAGCACATCTTGCCCACCCCGCCTAGCCGGGAAGAAATCTCGTCCGCCGGATAGATTCCAGGCTGTTCGCCCGCGATGTTGTACCCGGCGAGTTCCCCTAATCCATAGCGATGGGCGTAGTAGCTTACTTTTTCAAATCCCAGTTGACGGCCCAGCGATTCAAAGTAAGCATTGTTCGAATGGGCGAGGGCTTCGGTCAGATTCATGCGGCTGCGGCGGCCAAGTTTGATTTCTGTCTCCTTGGTGATCAGCCCTTCATTAAGCCCTGCTAATGCAACCGACAGTTTGATGGTCGAACACGGCTGCGCTCCACTGGAGAGTGCCAATTTCTGGTTCACCATCGCCAAAATCCGTCCACTGGTGGGCTCGATGGCGACAACGGTTCCATTCATATTTCCCAAGGCGTCAACTACGGCGCGGCGCACCACCGGATCTTCGCCATCGGTCGCGTCGCCGGCAGCGCTGTCCTCGGCAAATGAACTGGTAAGAAAACGCTCGCGGCGGTAGCGGCGGCGCGCATACCTTCTAGGGTTGTGCGAACGGGCCAGCGTGCGCAAGTGCTTGCGGGCGCGAGCACTTTCGCTAATCTGGGTCCGGGGTTTCCGAGTGGTCAGCTGTCTTGAATTAATCGTGGCAGCAGTGCCGCTGAGGTCGAGCATCAGCGCGAAAAGGAATACGATGACGGGCCGAATCAAGAAAGAACGCTTACACACGGTCACTGAGGCTACTCCCCGGAATTGACTAAGATGCTGTTTTCTATAGGCACGAACCCTGCCAGCGGTCGCCACCACCACCAGAATCCGCAATTTTCAGATAATACGGGACTTATGGCGACAACCGCAATAGCAAATTCGGGCCATGGGAATTCTGGTAATTGTTAATAACTTATTTATAATCAATAGGTTATGAAGATATCGCCAACGGGCAGGTACTTCAGTAATTAAGAGGTGAGATTACTCTCACGACGGTGTCCAAAAAGGAAAGATCTTTTCCCTTTTGTCCAAAACGCGCCCCGTGAACCCTACTCGACTTTTTCCCTCGCCTCGTTGTAGGTCCCGAATCTTTTCGCGACCGGTTTCAGCGTCGGATAGAACTGCACGAAGCTGTGCTCCACGGCAGCGTGCGCATCGTGGCACGACCAGCATCCGGCTTTGGGATTAGCCGCGGCTTCTTTGCCGTCCATCTCAAAGTTGTAGTAAGTCCATATCTCCGGACGGCTGCTGTCCTTCACTTCCATTCCGTAACCCATGGCATCGACCTGAAAGTGTCCGGTCTTGTTGATGGAACCTTTGCTCTCGGCAATGCGCTCTTCCACGACAAACATGGTCTTGTCGGGCCATTTTCCACTCTTCACGAATTCATGGTAGGCCCACTGCGGCACGAAGACGTTGGTGAACATTTCATGTCCGCCCGCCTGCGGGTTGTAATTCATGCCCAGGCCGGAGGAGAGAAAAATCCACTCGCGGAAATCTGCGGGGGCGAGCAAGGAGCCGTCCTTTGTGTACTGCGGGTTGGGAGCTTTGGAGTCAGACGCGGCGCCGAGCAATACTCCCACGAGCAGTAACGATCCCATTACGGTGAACGCAAGGTATCTCATGCGGTCTCCTTTGCAGAACGAATAGGACACAAATACCCGATCTCGAAGACAATTGTTCCCAGTAGGCTGTTGGACGAAACAAAAATGCGTCGGAAAGCAAAAGGCCGGGCGTTTTCACGTCCGGCCTGAATGAGTCTGGCAACCTAGTTGATGTCGAACTGTTCCTGGTGCAGCGCGGGATCGCTCTTCACGATCACCGTCTTCTTGGTCATCTCTTCCATTTCGGTCAACAGGCGCCCGTTGTTGGCCTTTAGGACCTTCGCCACCTCGGGATTCACCCGCAACATCACATCGGCATGTTCCAGGTGCCCGGCGATTTTTCGCATCTCTACGTAAACCTCATTACAAATCGTAGTGACAGACTTAACAAACCCTGTTGACGTGCAATAGGGGCAGGGCGAACCGATGGTGCGTTCCAGCGATTGCTTGACCCGCTTGCGGGTGATGGCAACCAATCCGAAGTCATTGAACTGAAGCACCTTGGATGGCGCCCGGTCGCTGCGCAACGCCTCCTCCAGCGCCTGCATGACTTTCTGCCGATTGCGGCGTTCGTCCATATCGATGAAGTCGATCACGATGATGCCGCCCAGATCGCGCAGGCGGATCTGGCGAACGATTTCCTTGATGGCATCCACATTGGTCTTGACGATGGTATCTTCCAGGCGCGCCGTCTTGCCGACGTACTTGCCGGTGTTGATATCAATGGCGACCAGCGCTTCGGTCTGGTTGATGACGATGTATCCGCCACTCTTCAGCCAGACTTTGGACTTTAACGCCTTGTTAATTTCCTCGTTGAGACCGAACTGCTCGTAGAGCGGCGTTTCTTTGGAGTAGAGCTTGACTCGCTTGACCAGTGCCGGCTGAAAGCGGTTGGCAAAGCGCAGGATGCGCTCGTATTCCTGCTCATTGTCGACCCAGATCACGGAAAAATCCGAGGTGACCTGGTCGCGCAGGACCCGTTCCACCACATTGAGATCGTGGTAAATCAGCGCCGGCGCCTTTCCGCTGTCCGAGCGGCCTTTGATTTCGTTCCACAAACCCTTGAGAAAACGGATGTCCGCCCGCAGCTCTTCTTCGGAAGCATTCTGCGCCGCAGTCCGGACGATGAATCCGCCGTGGCCGTTCTCGCGCTCGCTGAGGATAATCCGCTTCAGTCGTTGGCGCTCTTCCTCGGATGCGATCTTGCGCGAGACACCGGTGTGGTTCACGGTCGGCATATAAACCAGAAAACGGCCGGGTAACGCGATGTGGCTGGTAATACGCGCGCCTTTTTTGCCAATTGGCTCCTTGGCAATCTGCACCAGGATTTCCTGGCCTTCTTTCAGCAGGTCGCTGATCTGCGGAACTTGCTGGTTGTCACGGCGACGGAAGCGGCGCGGACCACCACCACCACCGCGGCGTCCGCGTTGCCCGCCACGGCGGTCGTAGCCGGGACGGCGTGCGCGTTGAGTGTAGTCAGCAGTTGCCGCTGGTGCACGGACTTCCACCCGGGCATCCACCGTCCCATTGCCGCGAGCTTCCGCATCGAGCAACGCTTCGGCTTCCGCCTGTGCCTCCTCCAGTTCGTCTTCTTCCTCAGCCTCATCTTCGACTTCTTCGCTGTCTGCGATGGCCGCTTGTTCTTCTGAAATCGGATCGGCAGAGAAGGGTACTACGGTTTCGGTGGGGGGCTCGCCGACTGCGGCAATCTCATGGGAATGCTCTTCGTGATGAAGATCGCCGGCCGCGGTCGTCTCCTCTTCCATTTCGACAAAATCGTCATCTTCCAGTTCTTCGACATAGTGGGCAAGATCGGCTTCGTCCTCTTCGATCTCTTCTTCGGTCATCGTGCCCACGCCTTCGATCTGTGACGCGCGGTCTGTGGCTTCCGGCATCGCGCCTGGCTTGTCGTCTAGTTCTTCCTCTTCTTCAACCGTCTCCTCGAATGCGGACTCGATTGGCGTCTGATGGGTCTCGGGCTGGCGAATCCAGGAGGGGGACTGAACTTGTTCCGCTGGCCGCGTGGCAACAATTTCCTCGATTTCTTCTTCGACAACCGGAGCGGCCAGGCTTTGCTCCAGCGTTGTTACCGGTTCCTCGTCTTTGGCGAACTCCGGTTCGTCATCAGGAAAGGTCGCGGCCAGGGATGGATTTCGGTCCTCAACCACTGCTGCGCGTGGTGAAGCAACCGGGGCCTGGTTGCGGCGATATTTGGAGATGGACTCTCCGGGAAGAAGGATTGGCTCATATCCTGGAGGCGGACCAAAATCATTTCGTTCTGGCGCGGGTTCAGTAGTCACGGGCCGTGAATATTTCGACTCGGGCAGGCCGCGTTCCCCACGGCGTCCGCCGCGCCCGCGGCGTCGGCGTCCCCGCCAGCCTCCCCGCTCGTTTCGCTCACCTGATCCGCTGGACTCACGCGGCTCTGAAGCCTGGCTCGGTTCGGTTGAAACTGGCTCAGCCTGGGTCTGACTCTCGCTGGTTTCGACTGCCGCGACCGGTTGAGTCTCCATTCGAGGTTGCGGCCGACGCTCCTGGACAGGACGGTCGGTGGACACTTCCTCCACGTCATCAGTGTCTTCCAACTCCATAAAGTCGGAAACGTACAGGAAGGCGTCGCGCTCCAGTCCGATGTCAACAAAAGCCGATTGCATTCCGGGAAGCACGCGCGTGACCCGGCCCTTATAGATGGAGCCGGCTAAGGTGTATTCGTTTTCTCGTTCAAGGTAAATTTCGGCAAGCTGGTCATCTTCCACCAGCCCCACGCGTGTCTCATGAGGAGTGGTGGATACAAAAAGTTCTTTATTCATGCATACTCCGGGTTCCCAGCCGGGCTGGGAATTCACCGGATCAGTGGCAGGAAACGGCGGGAGGAGCAAGCGCTGCGATGACCGTCCCACGCAAGGGACGGCCGGGATCTCGGAGGTCGCTCCGAAACCGAATCCGTAAGACTACCTGTGGAATCTTTCTCACTATCGCATTTACGTTCTGCCGGGGTTTGTGACCGCTCTCTCAGTTTCTGAGGGGGCCGTTACCTGCCCGGAACGCCTTTAGCTTTTTCCTCCGGCTGGTTCACTGCAATCCTGGCCGGTAAGTGCCCCCTTTACGCGAGGGCGATCGTTATCGTTGAATCCTTAAAATCTTCCGCTCGCGAGGAGCGGCTCTATCTTTCTTGTTCCGTGGTTCAATTCACAAAGCGGCGCATACGGACATTCATCACCAGACCCAGCGCCATAAATATGAAAAGAACGGAAGACCCGCCATAACTCATCAGCGGCAGGGGTATTCCGGTGACCGGCATAAAGCCAACCACCATGCCAACGTTAACCAGGATATGAAAGCTCAGTACAGCTACCACTCCCATGACGATGAACGTGCCCGCCCGGTCCGGGGCGGTTTGCGCATTCTGCGTCAAACGCATCAGCACTATGAAGTATAGCAGTAGTAAACCCAGGGCGCCCACAAATCCGTGCTCTTCAGAGAAAGCGGCAAAGATAAAGTCTGTTTGGGGAATGGGTAAGAAGGACAAATGCGTCTGTGAGCCGCCCTGGCTGCCCCAGATCCCGCCCGAACCCACCGCAATTTTGGATTGTATAACTTGATACCCCGTGCCTTGAGAATCCGCCTCTGGCTCAAGGAAACTGACCAACCGGTCGCGCTGATAGGGCTTCAGGACGTGCCAGGCCAAGGGCATCATCAACCCGCCCAAAACGATGACGACAGCTGCTTGTTTCCAGCGCAGGCCGCCAAGAAACAAACCCATAATCGCAATGGGAAGATAGGTCAGCGCAGTCCCCAGGTCCGGCTGCTTCAACACCATGAGCATGGGAATGATGACGATCCCGCCCGCCTTGGCGAAGTCCGACCAGGAGAGTTCGCGCTGGCTCAAATCCACAAAATATTTGGCCACTGCCAGAATCAAGACGAGTTTGACCCACTCCGAAGGCTGAAAGTGAACGCCCAGAGGCAATTTCACCCACCGCTTGGCTCCCAGATACCGCTGGCCAAAAATCAAAACGATCATCAATGAGCCCAGCGCGCCAATGTACATCCAGTGAACCTGCTCCAACAGCGTCTGGTAGTTCAACAGGCTGACGATGAACATGACAGCAACGCCAGCCGCAATCCAATAAAGTTGCTTGATATGCGCGCCGGCGAACTTGGTGTGGGCGGTGGCGCTGCGGATTTCGAGCACGCCCAACCCGCAAATAACAAAAACAAAGACCAGCAGCAGCCAATCAAAATCGCGGAATGAAACGAAACGCGCCATATTATTAGTCGTTTGTCCTTGGCCGGTGGTCGTTTGCGCTGAGAACTGGGAACTGCGAACCGAGAACTGACATCATCGAACTCCGGGTGCCGCTACTGCGATTGCGGGCGTCTTCTTGGAAAGTTCTACCGCGAAGTGCCCGGCCCGGAAGCTGTCACTCTTGTCCTCGCCCGGCGCATTCCAAACTGCGGCAATGTCAGCCTTACCCTCGGACTTTGCCATCTTGCTCGGTTGGCGGCGTTGCTTGTCAACGTATGCCTTAATGACCTCGGTAGCCAGGCGCGCAGCCAGCTTGCCGTGTTCTCCACCTTCAAATAGAACCACAACGATAATGTCCGGGTTGCGCCGCGGAGTGAAACCGACAAACCACCCGTTCTGCGCGAAGTCCTCATTGTTTTGATGTTTGGCGCGTAGTGCCAGTGAGACAATCTGCGCTGAGCCGGTCTTTCCTGCAATATCGATTCCGGGAATGTGGGCCGAGGGCGCGGTCCCTTCCGGCAGCAGCACCCGCCCCATCGCGTCGGTGATGGTGGTCCATCCCGTCGAATCGATGGGAATACTCTTTACTTCGGAGTAGTTTGTGACGGGCACAAAGCCCGGAGGGAGTCCAGCCGGGGCGACCACGTGCGGCACAACCAGTTTCCCGTCCATCGAAATCGCGGCAATGGCTCGCATCAACTGCACCGGGGTGATGGCGATCGCACCCTGGCCAATGCCGACCGAAATGGTTTCTCCCGCGTACCACTTCTGTTTGAAGTTGCGAATCTTCCACTCTTCCGACGGCATTACGCCGCTGACTTCATTGGGAAGATCTACGCCCGTTTTCTGTCCTAACCCCAGGGCCGTCGCATATTTTGCGATGCGGTCGATCCCCAATTTTTCCGCGAGCGTATAGAAGAAGACATCGCAGGACTGGTAAATCGCTCTTGGTAAATCGACTGCTCCATGCCCACTCTTGACCCAGCAACCAAAGCGTCGGCCATAGAAATCTGCGCCCCCATTACAGTGGACGTTGAGGGTTTGCGCGATTCCTTCCTGCCATCCTGCCACCGACATAATGATCTTGAACGTCGAGCCCGGAGCCAACTGTGCTTGGATTGCGCGATTCAGAAGTGGATGGTCGGGATCATTCACCAACTGGCTCCACTGCTCGCGTGAAATGTGAACCGCAAAATGATTGGGGTCAAACGTAGGCCGGCTGGCCATGGCGAGAATCTCGCCGGTGTGCGGGTCCATGGCGACGATGGCGCCATTCTTGCCTTCCAGGGCCTGCTCCGCAGCAATCTGAACATCGATATCGATGGTGAGTTTCAGCGGTTTGCCGGGATCCGCCGGTTTTTCCGCCAACTGCCCTACCTCTTTGCCTTTGCTGTTCACCACCACCTGCTTCGATCCATTCTGCCCCATCAGAATCGAGTTATATTCCAGTTCCACGCCGGACTGCCCCACCACATCGCCGGGATTGTAGAGTTCAAAGCGCGGGCGGTTCAGCATCTCTTCGCTGACTTCCCCTACATACCCGATCAGGTGCGCCATGAACCCGTTGCGAGGATAGAGGCGGCGATGCGCCATAATCGTATCCAACTCCGGAAGTTCGTTATGGTGGGCATCGATAAAAGCCAATTCGTCGGGGGTGATGTCATCTTTCAGGTAGATGGGCTGGTATTGAGGGGCGGCGGCGAATTTCTTGATTCTGTCTCTCACTTCTTTGCGGTCCAGGTGCAGGCCGTCCGCGATCATGTCGGAATCGGCGACGATGTCGCGCGAGGAATCACGCAAGAGGAGCGCGCTGAAGGATGGGTAGTTATCAACGATAATGCGTCCATCGCGATCGAAGACTTTTCCGCGCGGGGCGAGAATCGGCACTTCACGGATGCGGTTTTTTTCCGCCAGGGTGGAATAGAGATCGCTCTGAGAAACCTGGAGGCGCCACAGTCCATACGTCAACAGCAAGAAAATTCCCAGTACGATGTACTGGACCGCGGTCAGGCGGCCTTGCGAAACTTTTTCATCACGGCCAAACATAAATCGTCATTTGCCTTTGCTGGTTGGTCGTAGGCCACAACCCGGCGAGGTTAACTCTATTGTAATTCGTCTATGCCAATTGAAAGGTTGGCTTTACGGTGACGGAGGGACACAGCCATCTGCGTAACAGTGTCCGGCTTCCGGTTGCGGCTGGCCAACGAGCCAAAACCAGCCACCGATTTTTCAAGCCCTTTGCTTCAGCCGGTCCATTAGCAGAAACAATAGGACTGAAAGAATCGCGTTCGCGATTGCCGCCCAAAGCTCATGTTGCCAGCTCCAACCCAGGCTTAGGCCCACCAGTCCCCGGGCCACGCTGAAGTAAATGACTTGATGCACCCCATAGAAGACGAAAGTCAGCAGCAATCGGGTGCCCGCATTCTCCACGTCCAGCTTTACTCCCAGCGACGATGCCCCGTATCCGACCACGGTCTTGGAAATTCCATACAATCCGATGGGTTGGTGAGCGAGGGAGTCCTGCAACAAGCCGATCAATGCCCCAGTCAACATGCCGGAAACCTGGCTGCGCCTGGCCACCGCAAAGAAAATTGTGACCAGCAGGGGCAAATCGAATAGCGAAAAAAAGGGCATCCTGATCGGCAGGAATGCCTGTAGAAAAACGGCTGCAACCGGGATCAGAATGGCGACGGGAAGACTAAAGCGGTAAACCTCTGTCTGATCGCCAGATGTGTAAGTGATGGGCACGTTATTGCGGCTTGGCCTCTTCTGGTTGAGGTTTGGGCTCGGCGGTGGTCGGGTTAGGTGCCGCCGGCGCCGCCGGCTTAGTTCCACTCCCTTGCGGAGCATGGGCTTCTGAGGGCGCTGCACCTTGTGCCGGTCCAATCTTCTTCGGAGTTGTACCTCCAGGGGTTGAGCCCGCTGGAGCCGTGATTCCCTGGAGCTTCGGTGGAACCGGATTGGTCTTAGGTTTGACCCCGTCGTTCGGCTGCGGCTGACCACCGGTGGCTGACTTTGCCTTGTCGTCAGTTGGCTTTTCGGGAACAGACGGCAGCCGCCGTGCCAGGATGTCCGCCGCCCGCTCAGGCTTATTTTCGGCCACGGCTGGGACTCGTTGTTCCTTCTGCACTACAACCAGGACTTCTTCCAGTTTGCTGAGGTTCACCGCAGGTTTGATCTGAACACTTAAGAACGCTTCTGCGGTGCGGTTGACCTTGGTGACCGTGCCCACTGGCAAGCCTTTGGGGAAAACCAGGTCGCCTCCGCTGGTACGCACGGCTTCGCCCGGGGTCACATCTTCATCGGCCATCACTCGTTCCAGCACAACCTGGCCAAGCGGCGTTCCTCGTAGGACTCCCTGGATGCGCGAACTCTCCAAAATGGCTCCGACGCCGCTGGACTGGTCGTTGATCAACAACACTTGTGAGGTGGAACCAAAAACATGTAAGACCTTGCCCACCACTCCCTCGGCGGTGATCACGGCCATATCGTTGCCAATTCCGTTATCGGATCCCTTGTCGATAAAAATAGAGTGGGATTGCTCGCTGCCGCTGGACCCGATCACCTGTGCCGCCACCGTTTTTGCAACGTATTGTTCCTTGAAAGCCAGCAAAGCCTGAAGCCGGTTGGCCTGTTCGGCATCCTCGGACATCCGAACCCGTTCCAGGCGGAGGCGCTCGATTTCCATCTTCAAGTCACGGTTTTCCTGGCGCACACCGCGCAGGTAGACATATTCGCGCCACACGTTGCCAGTGCCATTCTGTAACCAGACGATGCCTTTTTCCAGGGGCGTAATCGTGCCGACCGCCCATACGCGAATCAGCCTGCTGGATTCGTCTCCACTGGTGCGGCGCACCTGGATCGCGAGTCCCAGCACCTGGGCAAAGAGCACGCCCACCAGGATGCTGACGTTGCGGTAG
>Ga0137366_10000030_pt1 | contig 69684 bp, 65 predicted proteins | sample SagtaG_8_FD_104938 | JGI IMG/M metagenome (GOLD analysis project Ga0137366, IMG submission 104938) | Vadose zone soil microbial communities from Sagehorn Ranch, Mendocino, California, USA - Sage1_L_60_16 metaG | ecosystem: Environmental > Terrestrial > Soil > Vadose zone | place: USA...
ATCGAGCACGATCACTTCCGTATCCGTCCAGCGCTCGCCCTGCGCCTCTGCACCTTTCGCTCGTTTTTGCAGGAAGAGAATATCCGTGGTGACTTCGGTTCCAGCATTGCCTTTGAATGCGGTATTCGGCAACCGGATGGCGCCTACCAAGTCCGCCTGCTCAGCCAGGTAGGTGCGGATCACGTCATTTTGCTTGTCCATGGTGTAGCGGCTGGTAATGAGGGCCATGATGCCGCCTGGCCGCACGTTGTCCAGAGACTTGGCAAAAAAATAGTCATGGATCGCCCTGGTGAGGACACGCCTCATAGACGGATCGTGCACCGGGTAGTCGCCAAAGGGCACGTTGCCCACCACGACATCAAAGAAGTTATCCGGGAAGTTCGTAGTTTCAAAGCCCTGCTGGAAGATCTTTGCATCAGGGTAAAGCGTTTTGGCAATCCGCGCGGTGAGGCCGTCCAGTTCCACACCCGTCCGGCGCCCGCCCTGCAAAGCATCTGGCATGAGGCCGAAAAAATGCCCGGCACCTACCGCCGGTTCCAGCACGTCAACGCCGCCGGTCACGCCGAGCCTGCCCAGCCCGTTCCAGATCGCATGTATAACCAGCGGCGAGGTAAAGTGCGCGTTGGGGGTGGTAGCCCGCGCTGACGCGTATTCCTGCTCAGTCAGCAGCTCCTTGAGTTCTGTGGCTGCGGCGTGCCATTCGGGCTTGAGCCGCCACTCCCGTTCAAAGACCTGTGCTAACGCGCCCCACCCGGCGTAGCGTACCAGGACGGCTTTTTCTGCATCGCTCGCGTCCCGGTGTTCGGCTTCAATGCCTTTGAGGAGCCGGATCGCGGCCAGATTAGCCCGCGCTTTTTCGTGCAAGCCCCCGGCGCCTATCTGATGGCCGTCGGTGATGCGAAAGTCCCGGGATGGTCTGCTAGGCTCTGGTTCTGGCTCGCTGAGCCCAGCACCGCGCTCAGCGTGTTCGCCTGTCCCATTTCCTGATATTTCATCGGCTGGCAGGTCTGCCAATGTGTCAAAAAGAGTCTGTGGAAGTACGGGCTTGGAGTGCCCATTTGGGTGTGGCCGTTCTGCCGGTAGGTTGGTTGCTGTTTCCTCGTCCTGGACGATACGACTGAACAGGGCATCCAAGGTGTACTGGATCCCTCCTGGGATGAGGGAGTATCTTCGCCCACTAAACTTCAGGGGCGCGTCCTGCCCCGGCCTATCCTGGTCTGTTGCTCCCTCTGCCTCCTGGACCGATGGGGCACTCAGCGCCGCATCGAGCGTGTATTGGACACCTCCGGCTTTCAGGACGAACGCGTGCCTCGTTCCGCTGAACGCCTGGATATCTGGTCGCTGCACTGCACTGCCGTGTTCAACCTGGGTATCATCGGCTACTGTGGCAAGAGAGTCGAAATCAAGTTGCGTAAACCGGCCTGGTCTGCCTTCCGCTCCTGACATCGCTACCTCGACGTGCGGTCAGGGTCAATAAACACCGGTTGCTGTCTGGCTGGTAGTACCGGCAGAGGTGCAAGCGTGGGCAGGGCTGGCGCTGGCACACTTCTTCGCTTCTGAAGCATCGGGTGGTCTCGCCAGTCCATGCGGCGCAGCTTGAACGGCGGGAGCGCCCGGTGAAAGCCGATTACCTCATGGTCTTGGTAGCGTGAGAAGTCGTAGGCACTCAAGAGCGGTACGGCCTGCTCTGAGCGGCCTTCACTGGTGTGGCCGTTGTGCTGGTCAGTGGTCTGATGGGCATAGGCGGACTGCCGGCCGCACCGCTCTTCAACGTATCTGGCAGTCGTTACATCGGTCGGGCGGTAGTACAGTTGGCTCTCCATGTTGTCTCTCAGCACCTGGGCGCGGGCTTTGCCGTAGACAACTTCAAGCTGGGACAGCGATTGCACGGCCAGCCATAAGCTGATACCTCGCCCTACCACCGTGGTGGCATGGTCAGCCAGCGAGGGTATGGCAGTTCGTCCGGCTTCGTCAATCAGGAGCATGACCGGTTGGCATCCGTTCCCGGCTCTCGCATCGTAGGTGGTGACGAGTTCGTCGATCAGGCTGCCCCAGAGGAGCCGGACGAGTGGCGACAGAGCGAGCAGGTCCTGCTCTTTCCAGCGCAGGTAGACGGTCACTGGCCGGGTGCTCGTGATGATCTCCTGCGGCGTGAAGTCTGAATGAGCCAGTGAACGCACTACCGTCTCAGTCAGCAGTGGGCGCATCCGGGCGGTGAGGGTGCCCCACGCTGACAGCAGAAACCGGTCGGATAGGTTCGCCTGCTCCAGACTCACATCTAAAAAGATGGTGGCTAGTTCAGGTGATACGGTGTGTAGGCGCTCTATGCAGCCAGTTAAGCCTGCATGGAGCATCATACGCGCGTATGGCAGGGCCGGTGTGTCTTGCCACTTCGCGGCCAGAAAAATACACGCCAGCATGGTGATGGCACGCTGCGTAAAGATGTCTTGTTCCTCAGCGTGGTGAAGCAGGTGCGCGGCGCTGGAGTACAAAGCGTCCTCAGTCGCCTTCCCTTGTAGCGGGTCGTAGGCATGCCCGACGCCGGTGGGGTCAAGTACATAGACTGGCCCCAGCAAACTCCGAAAACCGGCCGTCTGCGTGAACAGGTCGCCCTTGATGTCATTGATAATCACGCTGTGGTGCCAAGTGAGGAGCTGGCTGACAGCGAGCAGTCCCTTGCCGCTTCTCGTCGGGGCGACAATCAGGAGGTTGCCGAGTTCCGGGCGCTGCCGGGTCTGCCTGACCGTCACCAGGCGTCTACTGAGCAAAACGCGCCGGGTGCCGAGGAGCACGCCGTCAAAAGGAAACGATGCAGATAAGAGCGGCCACACTTCATCTATGTGGGCAAACCGCGCCCGGTGCAAGGCCTGCCCTACCACGAGGATACCTCCAACCCCAAGCCTTCACGTTGCGCCTGGCTCCGTTCTCTCTGTTCGCGGGCTAGAGCAAGCTGGCGGCGCTGTTCTAAGGCTTCCTCAGAGGCAGCGCCGCGCAGAAGCTGAAAGTCCTGCTTATTGAGGCGCTCCGGTACGATGACAATCGCATGGATATGCCGGTGTTCAGCATGGTCGGCATGGATGGTTGCAACCCATTGCAAGGGTTGCCGGAAACGAGCCTCTAGGCTCGCAAGCGTCTTTTCGGTCAGCTCCCTCAGCGACAGGTCTTTATCCCTGTCCTCGCTTTTCGGGTCAGGACTGATGACGAACCGGAAAAAGTAACTGCCCTTCGCTGCCTGGTCAATCATGGTGTATACCTCCTCCCTCTCAACTTTTCCATCGGCCTTAAACAGTGTCCGCACGACTCGCGCGCCGTCTTTGCCGGGGCGGTTCTGGGTATAGCGGGCTGAGGCCTTGGCTGCCCTGCCCTGCCGGGTGTAGTTGGCTTTGACAATTGCCATGGCTCAACGCTGCTTTAATCAGCATCAAACACCACCACCGCGCTCGGAAACGGTGCGCTATACTTTGCTTCGCCGAAACGGATACGCCCACGTAAGAAGCGGATGTCTTTTGCTTTGACGACATAGTCATGCCACCAAGTTGTATCAGTACGAGCAGGAAGCAGGGCAACGACGGTAGCACCCGTGAGAGCAGCGCGGTATGCCCTCGCTACCCATAAGCCGATAGCGCGGCCATAGGGCGGGTTCATCCAGCACACGCCTGTCCAGGGCTGTGACAGCCCGTCCTCGGTTGGGCTATAGAACTGCGGACACTTGGCATTTGCAGGTATGGCGCACACATCCAACGTAAACTGAAACTCGTGGTGTAACTCGTCAAACAGGCGTTGTGGCGTCGCCCATAGGTCGGTCGCGCTGCTGAAATGCACATTAGCTGTAACGTTTCCCGTTACGGATACGCGCAAACGCCGCCGGTATGATTTCTGCCGACAGGCACTTGCACAGGTGCGGGCATCGCTCCTCGGTGCCTTGAACCGGCGACGGCAAACGGCGCAGCGGAGTTGCCGCCATGTGAGGCGACGCGTGCTTAGACAGTCTGCGTTAGCCATTGCTCAATCGCTTGCATTACAGGGATCAGCTCCGGGGATACCTGCCCGATATTGCGCTTCGCGGTATTCTTCGAGCCGTCCATGATATCGTCGAGCTTCTCGTCGGTGATGCCCGGCTGCCTGCGGAGGATGTTGTAGGCGATAGCTCTGGTCTGCTCGCTGGTGTAGAGGCTGCGGACTAACAGCGCTGCAATCCGGCTGCTGTAGGCGCGCATCCCTTGGGCGAGCGCACGCTGGATGATTGGCTCGAGGAAACTGGCGTAGTGGATGTCGAGCCGTTTCGCGAGCCAGTCCTCCAGGCCAACAGCGCCAACCCGGGACAGGCTCAACTTCTCAGCCTCGGCAATACGCTGCAACTCCTGCTTCACACTGGGTTTGACCCAGGTGGTGAGCTTGACGGTCTGGCGTTTGGCTGGTGAGCGCATAGAACGCCATTGTATAAAAGGAGGGATAAGGCGGACTATAAAAGACTGTATCCAAAACATGTAATGGCGTACCGGTATGCGCGCGCATGGTTTTTCACAGCGCGCGCATCAGCAACGGGGATGGTTTGGGATGGTGGCGCGGCTGGGGAGCGGGGCTTATCTTGCCGTACACGCCGCAGCGTCGTACCTGACCCGTTGGCCATGCAGTAACGTCGATTTTTGCGTGTGATGTTTGACGGTCCACTAGCTACTGTTGCAAGCAACTTGGCAACTTGTACCAATGGATTGAAAAAATGAGTAGGTAAATTGTGGATCCACGCATTTTTAGTGCTAGTTTTTCAGTCGTCTGAAAAGGTAAGCAAACCGCAGCACTGTGAACGTTTATTCAAGTATGGTGTCACATCCTTACAGCATATACATCTGGCATCCGGCACGCATGCCGAGAGGTCAACCTTACTGGTACGAGGCTTTGCAGTCCTACACCGAAGATGACGCGCTCTATACAGCGAATTTAATTCATATGGACAGCAATGCCGTGATCAAGGTGGTGAGATTTGGCCTCAACCTGGCGTGCTTCCCTGATGCGCATACCGTCGAACTCTGTGAGCGACAACTAACCCAACAGCAGAAACGACTGCTTGAGCAAGGGGCACGCTGGAACGAAACACAACGCTAAACGGGTTGGCTGAGGAGGTTGAGGGATAGAGTGAGGCAAGACGTGGCGGTGCTGCAACGGGAGCGGAATGGGCTTCTCGCCGGAGCGATAGCGGAGGGTCTTGACCGTTCGGCTAGGCTCGGAGCAGAGAAACGACAAGCCGAGGGTTGGGCGGGCATCGGAGTGTATCGGGCTTGTCGTTTCGGCGCGCAGTGCTAAGCCGAATGAGTCAAGACAAGCTCATGCAGCGGATAGAAAGTCCTGAATGGTCAAGCACTTTGATACTAGTAAGGTAATACCACCGTGCTGCGCAGCGTAGTTTTCCCCTGTTCATTTTTTTAATCTCCCTAGTCTGTTTATTCTTAAAACTGTTTATTCTTAGTACTTCGTATTCTTTATGTAAACTATGGTTTACATCATGACCGGAACTATAGTTTACGTCTGGATGTAAACTATAGTTTACATCCTCTCTGTTAGAGAGTTTTCCCCAGTTTCTGTTTGTGCTTGTCCCAGCGCGCCTGAACACTCAGAATGGTGTACACGTTTGTCTTGTTCAGCCCCCGACGCTCGACACTGATATAGTTGCTCTCCTGCAACTCCTTGAGCGCCTTGCTTAAATACTGCCTCGATACGCCTAAATCAGTCGACATGCGCTCCTGCCCCGGAAAACAACTGTCCTTCTGCCAGGCATACGAGAGTAACAGCGCATAACTCAACTTGGCATAAGCTGACAGTTTCTTGTCAGTCAGAATAAAGTTCGGGAGCTGTATAAAACCAGTTTTGAGTGCCGTATCCTGTACGACAATGGTGTTTTTTTCTAGTATGCTTCCTATACTATCCATCGCCCTACCCTGTTATCCACGATTGTGTGGTATCACGGTGTCATGCCACCGTGGTATCACGCGTTCAACCTTTCCAACACTCTTGATAATATGCTTGCGTGCTTGCTTTGACGGTACTCCCACACCAAGTAGTTAATAGCAATCCGGGTAATTTCGTTTTCTGAAGTGTGGATGCCTTTCTTTTTCAGCGCATACACAATGTCTGCAATGGCGTCTTTTTCATCGGCAGTAAAACGATGCGTTGCTGCCTTTTCGCCAAGCAGTTTCACGGCCTTACGGACGATCTCTATATAATCGTCACTGTTATCAGAAGTGGGGTCGTGAGATCGTGGTACCACGGTATCACGGTTGCGTGGCATCGTGGCTGGTATATTCGTTTCATCGTTCACTTTTTGTGTTCGCGGCTGAGCATCAGGGGCAGTGGTAGCCGGTTGCTGCTTTTTTTCGGCAGTTTCGGCTAGCTTGCTATAGGTGCCCATCGAATAGTCTTCGCTCATGCCTTTGCCTTTGCCTTTTTCTCCGTCCTCTTTTTAGGCTTAGCCTCAGATGGGGCAGGGGGCGCGTCCATACGCAATTCACGCGCCGCAGCACGCACCATATCAGCGCTGACTTCGCTCTGCTCACTCACAAAGGCACGGATCAGGCTTTCGTTCGCCAGTTTATTGACCTCGCGCGGCCTGCCTCGTGAGAGATCGTAGAGCACGTCCAGGGCTTCAGCAGTGAACGGGTGTTGCGTACCACCGGCTGCTTTCCAGCGAAAATCAATCATGGCTTCCATATCGTGCCGGGTGAGGTTGGTGAGTGCCCCGAACATGGCAACCCGGCTTTTGATGGCAGGCATCTTATCAAGCGTGGTCGCCAGTTCGTTCTGGCCGAACAGCAGGATTTGAATAAACTTCTGCGTATCCGTCTCAAAATTCAGAAACACGCGTATCAATTCCATCATGCGCGGCGTCATCTGTTGGGCTTCGTCCACCATTAACACGAGGGTCTTATCTTGCTCAAACGCCTTGGCTGCAAAATCCTGAAACGCTGCCAAACTCAAGGCGTGCGAACGCCTGGGCGGAACCCCAAACTCTGCCATGACCCGCCGCAACAGGGCACTATCAGTCTTGAGGTCAGGGGTAATGAGCAGGGCAGTTTGATTATTCTGGTCTTCTTTGAACAGGTGATAGAGCCTACGCGCAACGGTGGTTTTACCGTGCCCCACGTCGCCATAAATGACTGCCAGGCCGCCCTTCTGGTTCACGATATATTGAGTTTTTGCCAGAGCTTCGCGGTGCTGAGGCGTTAAATAGAGGTAGCGCGGGTCTGGCGATATCGAAAAGGGCAGTTCGGCTAACCCAAAGTATTCAGTATACATGAACCCTCACTGCTTACGTCTACTCTTCAGCTTAGCTGTAAATGGCGCAAAAGTAAACAGAATGTTGATAAGTAGCGTAAGTTTTGTGGAAAAGTACAAAGTTAGGTTAACTTTTATCTCGCACGATAAGCCAGGGCAGGGAGAAACATTTTGCCTGGCTGTGCCTACATGAGCAGCGGCTTTAGCGTCCGAAGCCATCAATATGCACATAGTAAACGAGCGATATAGTCAGGTATATACCGAATAATAGTCAACAATCTATATCTCGCTCGCACATAGGAGTAATCCCCACGTACCAATCCTACCCCAGAACTACGCTCTATTATGGCGCGAACATCATCACGAACAAATTGAGCTCCCCGTGCCACCCTTGTTCGTCGTAAACGTTCCTCTATTCCTCATACATGATATGTATGAGGCTGTACGGGACCGACGGCGTGGCAGCAATCAGCGAGATAATGAGCCGCGTGGTCGGTGGCTGCGGGCCTGGCGGTACAAAATGCAATGAGCCATTGTATAGGACGCTCGGGCACTCGGATTGGCTTAGGCTTTGGCCTACGGGCGGCAGGGTGCTATAGGAGCAACCCTGCGGCTAGGCAGCAGATGAGAGCGGCCAGTTTCAGGAGCATGCTGCTGTCCTTCACGGGCGAAGTAGTCGCGAAGTACAGACCCATAAGCCAGATGCTGATGAAGAGAAGCATGCCGCCGGAGAGGTGCTTGAGGTAGAAAACGGTGGTTGTCATAGGTGCGATCCCTTGTTTACTATGCTTACTACTATAGGGGATATAGGGGATATATTCAAGTCTTGAAATATAAATAAACGGTGGTGTAACAGGGGTATTTATCCCCAGCCCCCTTAATTGGGACGAGTGGTTACGGTTGTTTGAAGGGTCAATTAAGGGGGCTGGGGATGTTGTTGCTGTCCATCAAGTGTCTGATGAACTTGAGCTGGCCGCCGTGTCCTTTCGCTGCTTCCCTGAATCGCGAAGCTGTTTGGTAATCTTCAGTCTTTGGGGCGTACTTCTTAATACTGATTAAGGTGAGTTGTTTAGACATACTTCCAGTATAGGGGATATAGGGTATACATACAACATGGCTTAATTAACCTTTCTTAGACAGCAGCAGACGTACTGCTTTCGTGAACGCTTCGCCATGGGTCAGCCCGTTTGAAACGGCGTAAATCTTAAATTGACGAATAAGCTCAGGTTCGATGCCGCGTATCTGTAGCAAGCCCTGGTTTGTTAATTTAATTTTTGCCATTTATATAAATCCTCCAAAAATGAAATAGTGAGCAGTTTAACGCCGTACTCGGGGCGTCGGGGCTATGTAGCTACGAAGTCAGCAAATGACTTAGTTTCGCCATGAACCGTGACTGTCTGATTTTTGCAGTCCACAGTTATAGGCTCATAGTCCAGATCGCCATGTGCTGATCTACCAATACCGTAGCCATATTCGCCGCCATGGTCGACGCCTTCCATAACGTCGAAGATTATGTGGGCTAGATATTCGGGGTCGCCCCAACGGTTACGCCCCGCTGGTGAGGCTAATGCTTGCCTTACGTCGTCTACCAGACTTCCACTGCCCCAATGCGTGTACAAATATACTCCTTCATCTTTCATGAACACTTGTGCTCGTGCTCCCATTGCTATAGTTCCTTGTTTACGTTGATTGAAGTGGCCGGATAACGCTCCGGCCGGGCGGTTACGTGAGGTGTATGTATGTCCTCCCGCCTTTGGGTTCTTCACGCCACCAGGCCTGTAAGCGTTTCCAGGCGTGACTGCGCTTTCTCCAGAGCGCTAGTTCAAGTAGGCTGTACATTTTGTACTCCTCATGTTAAAGTGCTTGATAGGTTCTTATATTTGCCTGCCAGCGTTCCCGCGCTGGCTTTTTAGTTTTCTTCCATGTGTTCGATGGGCGTCTCCTTGCTTACGTGATACCTTAAATTATAGGGAATATAGGTAATACATGCAAGACTTGTAATACATGTAACAGATGCTCTAGCTACATCTGTGGATATCTCAGAATAGGCGACAACGCCACGTCTTCCCCCTTAAACAGGCAGCCACAGCAATCCGGTTATTGGCACGGTACAACCGCGCAGGCGGCCGATAGCTTTTATTAATAGTGCACAAAAAACCCCAAGCGTAATTTGTGCAAAATACCTACATCATTTGAACACGTCGAAAACTATCTTATCGTATAACATGTTTTTTACTATAGTCACCGCATAAGGAGTATTAAAATGGGTTGTTCGTATCGCTTCAACCGTCTCTTCAATGTCACGAAAACGCGTGCCCTAGTGGTCGCTGTCCTGTTCTTCATCGCCGGCGTCTGTGTGATACCTATTGGTATTGCCCTGGCAGCCGATCCAGCCGGGGGATTGGCAAGTCTGTACCCATTCGCAGTCAGCCTGATCTATGGCTGCATCTGGTGCTACAAGTTCTGCCGCGACAAGAAAATTATTCAGCAAGCGCAGGCTCCGCGGCAGGTTGCTGCTGAACAGCCGGTACCGATCAATAATCCTGACAGTTACCAGCTGTTCATTCCCGGCCGCCGCCAGGAAATGTAAAAAATCATGTCGCTAGTTTCAGTGGCAGTAGGATAATGCCGTGCTTATGAGGTCTAAAATAACCACTCTTATACTGGCATTGGTAAGCGCCGGATTAAGCATACTGTTCGCCTCTCTGCATCAGTATGTTTGCTTGGTCGCGGCGCTCCTGCTCATGCTGATCTTTGATGGTATCTGGGCGGCCAAAGTCAGCCGGGACAAACGTCTCGCGGCGATGAACAGCCAGTCTGCGCCGTCCGCGCCAGCTGTCCCGAGAACCAGTACCGGCAGTCTGCACCTGACCCTTCCGAAATAGTTAGACATTTGTAGAAAGGATTTTAGCCATGACCTTTGTATCGCGGCCGTATTTGGCCAATGCTTCCTATGCTGAGCGGGAGGCGTTTTTGAAGAACCATATCAAGCTCGGCTACCATCCTGAAACGAAGGATGATCTCTACATCCACACCCTTGACCGTTACAGCGGCCTGTATATCTCCGGGATGCCCGGAAGTGGCAAAAGTGGCCTGATGGAAAATATGATACTCCAGGACGCCGAAGACAAAGCCGTGATCGTGCTCGACCCACATATGGACCTGGTGACGCGCTGCATCGGCGGTCTTTCCTCAATCCGCATGCCAGATACCTACATTTTGGATATGGCTGATGAAAGCCATCCGTTCGGTATTAATGTCTTTGCTACAGGCCAGTTAACTAGCGATATGGACAAAACCCAGGCCGTGGAACGCATCCTGCACATTTTTGAAGTGCTGTGGCCTGATGTGTTGAGCCAGCAGCATCTGCCGCGGTACTTACGCATGGCCACCCATGTGTTCCTATCTAATCCCGGCACGACACTGGTAGACATGTATACCTTCCTGCTCGATGATGCCTACCGGCGCAAGCTTATGCAAGGCGTAGCTGATGAAACGATCAAACAGTTTTGGCAGTTGCAGTACGACAGCTTGCCGCCTGCAACGAGACTGGGCCGCGTCCAGCCGTTATTAGGCAGGCTTGAGCAATTATTCGCCGGCCGAAGTTTAGTCAGGAACATCGTCGGCCAGAAGCAGAACAGTGTAGATTTCAGGAAAGCTATCGAGCGCAAAGAAATAATCTTTATCCGCCTGCCTCTGAAACTCGTACCCGAAGATGCGCGCTTAATCGGTACGCTGCTGGTGGCGCAAATCCACGCCGCACTGTTCTCGTTCGTCAATCTGCCGGAGCATCAGCGGCCGGGTGTCAGTTTAAATATTGATGAGTTCCAGAATTTCGTGAGCAAGGATATTGCTGAGTTGTTTACCGAAGGGCGCAAATATGGCATGCGGATCACCGTGGCTCATCAGTTCAGGGGACAATTACCGAAATACTTACAAGAAGCCACGATGACGGCGCGGACGAAGGTTGTCTTTCAAAGTACCCCTGAAGATGGCAGAGAATTAGCCCACCTGTTTCCGGCTCCCAGTGAAGGCGTGAAACCGGAACATGTTGACCCGCATCCCACCGAGGCGCTGGCCAACCACGTCAACCTATACCCTCCGGCTGTCCAGGAGTTTATTGAGTGGTATGTGTTGCCGATCGGATTTCAGGCGGTCGGCCCGCACGGCAACCAGATCGAACTGCGCGACTTAGGCGTCGGTGTGCTTGACCTGGCCTTAGGCATGATGAACGGCGGCCGTATCCATGAGGTCAGAGTCGAAAACCCGATACCCTACCTTGACTATGCCCTGCAAATGGCGATGGTCTACAAAGACCCGGCTGTGCCTATACCGGCGCTGGCAGTGCGCGGTTTCGCCAATTGCGGCCGTAGCTTCTGGCAGAAAGTCCGGGGCTTGCACGATAGTGACCGACGTTTACAGCAAGACATTCCTGAGTTGCACATTCCTGAATACTTAGCGGTCAGGACACCTGACGGCTGGCAGTGGACGAGGTCTCCCGAAAGCAGCCAAGAGCAGCTCCTGCATCTCTTATTCCATATCCGTGTCACCATGCACTATCTGGCAGAGCATCCGTTAGGCAAGGAGTCGGTGGCGTCAACGGCCGATGTCGGCAAGATGCTGAACCAACTGCCGAAACGGGCGGCCTTCGTCAGAAGCGGTAATACTGTGGGTATCATTTACACGCACGATACACCGCCTCAGAACGGTAGCCTGCCTGACGATATGGCCTATATCCGCGACCATACACGGCAGGTTTACTGCCATCCCAGAGCTGAGGTTGAACAGCGGTTTAGGGGCAACGCGCAATCAATACCGTCAACACCAAAGCCAGTCAGGCAGTTTGTATCGCCGCCAACAGCCACCGCACCTGTTAAGCAGCAACAACCGCCGCAGTTGTCCGGGTGGGAAGAGGCAGAATAAGGCATTTCAGTGCCATAGAGGGGCTAATATCTATGGCACTGGAGTGATATAACAAAACCCGCCGAGGCGCAATATGGCATGAAGCCAACTTAATCCAAGGCGGGTGCTGCAAGCTTAGTATAGCAAAAGCTATAACGCGGCCGCAGTTTGAGAGTCTAATTTGTAGTATTTACCATTCCACCGGTAGGTAATTCCATTACAGATTATTGTGTCACCGATATAGGACATGGTAATTGAAGTTTCTGAGTACATAACAGTTCTAATCATATCAGGAAACAATTATGAGTAAAGCGTTCACGATCACCCCTATCCTCGACAAGCTCATGCGCGGTGACGAACAGACGCCCGTGGGCCTCTACCACCTGCATTTACTGACAGCCGCGCAACTCACCCGGCTGCACTACAGCCCTGGTTCATATAAAGCCATCCGCCAGCGCCTCAGAGTCTTGGCAGACGAGGGCTACGTCATGATTGACGCTATACCGGAGAAGTTTACCAGAGGCCCGAATATCTACTCTCTAGGAACAAAAGGCATCCAATATCTCAGAGATATGGGACTGGAAGTAGATAAGTCAATGCGGGCTTCTAAAGAAACGAGTAAGGGCTATATGCACATCAGGCATTTACTAGAGCTGAATGATGTGTTCATCGCCGCCCTGCGCATATCTACGCTTGACCCGCGCCTATTCATCGCTGAGTATATCCACGAGCGCGAACTGAAACGCACGCCATATAAGACAATGGTGCACGGTGCCACCTACGGATTGGTGCCTGACGGCTTCCTCAAGTTCAATGTCCGCCGCGAGGGACAAGCTGATCTGAGCTTGCCAGTGCTATTGGAACATGACCGAGGCTGGGAGCGCGAGAAACAGTTCAAACAGAAGCTTGCAGCTTACCGCGCCTTCATAGCGGGCGGCGCGTACAAGGAGCAGTTTCATGTCGGAACCATTACCGTCATCTTTACCACTTTCAAGGATATACAACGGGTGGCTGATATGCGGCGATGGACCTGGGATGAGACGAACAGCGACTCGGAGCTGGTGACCCGGTTCCGCTTTGCCCTGTTGCCGCAGCCGCCGGAGCCGCAGCACTTATTATTCGACAAGCGCTGGTATACGCTTGCTAGCGACCAACCTATTGCCTTATTGGAGGGATAATATGACACACAATCTTGAACAGTGCGGGCCATTGATCGCCGTGAAACTGTACGAAAATGTGCTCGAGGAAGTGGCACTACTCTTACCGCCAATGGATACTCTGGCGGTCATCGACACTGCTGCACCGTATACCTTCATCCAGGAAGGGGTTGCTACCAGTCTCGGCTATACGCCCGACGAGACAGTGCAGATTACCACAGCATCACTTCGCTCATTCAGCAGTTATCAGTACCGCATATGGCTGGGGCTGCCGGAATGGTACGTGCTTGAGACGAACGTTATTGAAGTACCCTTTAAGCTGCATTCAGATACACGCGTCAAATGCAAGATTGGTCGCGATATACTTCAGTATGGCGTACTGACTTATAACGGACCGACTAATACATTTTCGCTGGCCTTCTCTGAATCACAGATATAAAGTTGATACCGATATGAAAGACATAGAAACACCGGAACTATCCGAACCAAAGGCTGACTGCGAACAGCTGTACCTCTTATTACATGCCTACCGCTTCGGAGCCATCAGCTTCTTAGAGCTACTTGACGCATACGAGGAAGCCTTGGGAATACAACCCCAGGCTTCCGAAAAGAACGACGCCGCCTGATTTATACCAGGCCGAACTCCCGTATTGTAACAACTGCTTCGGTCGAAAAGGAGAACGTGATGCGCGCAGGTGTACAGTTCTGCAAGCAGAATAACTGGGCTTTTCTCTCTCAGGCTCGAGTATCTCCGGCGATTCCACAGATGCAACCTCTTTCAAACACCGATTAGGCATGCACCTACTACATGACAGACCGACAATATCTGGTGTATAATGCCTGCGAAGGCACAAAACATTGCCAAATGTGATACATTTCATTTTCTAAGTCGCCCCATGGCCGGTATACTGTTCGTGAGAACAAAAAGGAGACACCTTTTATGGTAATGGAAACGCTTCCTCAAGGTACAGTTCTGAACGGACATTACCGTATTGAGCGTGCTCTGGGCAGCGGTGGCTTTGGTCATGTATATTTATCTGTAGACTTGAGAACTAATCAGCAGTACGCGATTAAAGAATATCTGGTAGCCGGTGCAAGTGGAAAAGCTCAACTTGAGCATGAAACACGCGTAATCAGTCAATTACACCATCCAAATTTGCCAGCTTTTCAGGATGCTTTTGACGAGCGTGGTCGCTACTATATTGTCCTTGGATATATCGAGGGAAGCGATTTAACCGATCTCATTCGTGTGGTGCGACAGCGCAATGAAGTAGTACCGCTGGTGCGAATTTTAAACTGGATTGTTTCAATTTGCGATGCCGTTACTTTCTTGCATAATCATAACCCACCATTCATACATCGTGATATTAAACCGGACAATATCCGTATTACACCCGATGGAATGGCAATCTTAGTAGATCTGGGTAATGCAAAAGCGACAGCCGACGGAGCACGCACTCTTTTTTTTATTCGTCATCAAGGCACACCTGGCTACGCTCCTTTAGAGCAATATCCTGGGGGAAGTGGCACAGACACTCGTTCAGATGTCTATGCCCTGGGTGGAACACTTTATTTTGCGCTCACTACTCACGAGCCCCCAAATGTATCAGCACGCAACCAATCAATGCAGCAGAACCTTCCCGACTTACCATCATTACAGGAGCAACTTTTGCACAATCCGCCAGAAACGAGTCTGGTACACGGTACTACACGGCAATTTAGACTCGGCGTCACGAAGCCGGCGAAACCAGCGCCACGCCACTCAAGGCATCTCGCACAGTTAGGTACGCTCCCGCCGGAACTCCTTGAGCGTCTCAACATGATCATTAAAAAAGCAATGGCAATGAAACCCAAGGATCGATACCAATCCGTAGCGGAAATGAGCAATGATCTCAAGCAGGGGCTGCTATTATTGCCATCATCGACACAACCACCTACAACAAATTCTGCTCGACCTGTAGACCCTCATAGCACACAGCCAGATTTACCGCAGCTTTTTGAAAGTATACAAAATGCGCAGGCTACTATAGATCAGTCATCGGTACCTCCACAACAACCACAACCTTTGGTAGCATCGGTTTCACCGACTCGTTGTCCCAGATGCAATGCTGAATTACGCAGACAGGCAACGTTTTGTCCACAGTGTGGTTTTTCACTCGCAAATAAAGCTCCGAATAATATAGCAATAACCACATCACAAACGCCTACGTTCACTACCCCAAACTCAACCAATCCATCACAGGAAAATATTAAAGCGCAACCTGGCACTTCTGATGAAACCAGAATGTCTGCAAAACCAAAGTTACCTGAATCCACATCTAATTCAACAGGTACACAACAAAAAGGGTCCTCTGTTTTACCAATTTCAATGCCCTCGACCCCTGGGCAAAATATGATGCGAACACAATTAAAACCTTCATCGCAAGATAGGATTTTTTCACCCGCTCCTTCACAGGTCCCGCCTAAATCATTCATACAGACTTCAGTTCCTACGCTTGTACAAGTTACACCGAACACACAAGTGCCAATAGCGGAATCAACCACGAAACCTGCGAACAACGTCGCTTCAACAGAAACGCGTAAAATACTTCTTTACATGGTAATCGTCTTCATTGTGGTTTTGCTGATCGTTGTGTTCATTGCTCTGAAAAGCTTCGCACAGCATTCTTCAAATAGAACGAGCGATCAGCGCTATGCAATTGTGACACAGGTTTGTAATTATGAGCAAAACATCTCTCTCTGCATTACTTCCACCACTCCGCGTACTCATACTTGGTTATGGACACGTCGCACAGACGTTCCTTCCACTATTAGCATCTCGGAGCGAATGGTTGGGTCGCGAATCAGGCATACGCCCAGTGATTACGGGGATCGGCTCGTGTAGCCGTGGCCTCTATATTTATTCTGATGGGATTAACGCCGATTTGCTTGCTCGTGAACAGGATCCACTTAGTTGGCTCAGCAGTGCAGGAACCCGTATGGAAAATTTTGAGGCGTTTATTCAAGCCGGAAAAAAAGCAGGCGCTTCGCTATTCATCGAGCTTACTACACTCAATCCTCAAGATGGTCAACCAGCTCTCAGATATATTCGTAAAGCCCTCGAGGCAGGCATGGATGTGATTACAGCAAACAAAGGTCCCGTAGCGTACGCCCAAAGAGAGCTTCAGTCACTTGCACGACGCCACGATGTACAGTTTCGATTTGAATCGGCTGTCATGGATGGACTCCCTTTGATAAATTTGGCAGAATTTACTCTCCCTGCAGTGGGGATACAATGCTTCAAGGCAATATTGAACTCAACCAGCACGCTGGTTTTAAATATGATTGAGCAGGGATATTCGCTTGACGAGGCAATCCTCAAAGCGCAGGAAATCGGTGTAGCCGAAACTGATCCTTGGTACGATCTGGATGGCTGGGACGCTGTGATGAAGACGACTATTTTAGCCAATTTACTTCTTGAAGGTACCCTTACTCCTCAAATGGTCGAACGTGAGGGCATTCGCAATCTCACCTCGGATGAAATTTGTGCAGCAGCACTGGCAGGTTCACCTTATCGCCTGGTCAGTCAAGCGCATCGTAAACACGGTGTGCTCTTTGCCGAGGTGCGGCCATGTCGCATCAGCTCAGATGACATGTTGCATATAGGCAAAGGCACAACAGGCGTAATCTCAATCGAAACCGAAGCCATGGGCACAATCACTTTGGTCGAACACGAACCGACAGTAATGCAAACAGCTTATGGAGTACTCAGCGATCTTATTACAATTCAACGGCAACGTAATTTGAGGTGACCAAGAATGAGGAGGAGTTATGGATTCAGAAGTTGACGTGATAGGTATAGGAGGAGCAGGAGGTTTCCTGGCGTCCTCGCTCTACCAGGGTGGTATACGCCCCCGCATCATCTCTCGCGGTGCAGCGCTACGACAGCTACGCGAGGTTGGTCTAACAATCATCTTAGACAACAAACGGTCCATTTATTTCCCAATCAATTGTTCAGCACTTGATGATGTACAGCAGTTCGCTCCCATTGTGCTACTTACCACCAAATCTTACGACATCCCAACATTAATGGAAGAGATGATCCCACGTATTACACCAGAAACACTGGTGATTACCGTGCAAAACGGATTTGCCGCGTTTGATACTGTTTGCAGGGCAATAGGACCTGAACGAGCCGTTATGGGTGTACTTTATGTAGGAGCACACATTGTGTCACCTGCTGTAATAGATGTAAAACCAGGTGTTACACAATTATTTCTTCCTGTCGCACACACAAAAGCGCTGAATCCTCTGATAGATGCATTAGAAACTGCCAGTGTTGAAGCTGCTCTGGTAGAAGATATTGAGCGCCGCATGTGGATGAAGCAACTCTTCCTTGTGCCCTTTGCTATCGTAAACGCTGAAATGCGACAACCTATCGGTAAAATTCGTGAAGATGAAACAGCCCGAAAACGATGGAGTGCAATAGCAATCGAGATCGCTCATATAGCCCAGGCATGTGGTATCACTATGCCGGTTGATCCCGCTTCCGCAAGCCTGGCCGTGGCAGAACGTTTTGATCCGCAGGCCGACTCCTCTTTCGCGCGCGACGTATGGGCAAGCCGACCACATGAAGCCGAGGCACTCATCGGCCCTCTTTTGAGTCGAGCAAGTAAGCATCAGGTACTTTGTCCAATGTTGCAGCAGACATTCGATTACTATATGAAGTAAATATTATGCTATTTGTATTAAAGCTCGACAGGCAAATCCTGACGTTTGCCCCATTCATTCCATGAACCATCATAGTTCGTCAACGATGGATAGCCAAGCATCGCAAGGGTGAAGAGAACTGAAGTGGCAGCAACCCCTCCATTGCAATATGCGACAATACGTTGTTCAGGCAAAACATGTACTTTGGAGAAAACTTGCGCCAGTTCTTCGTTGGTACGGAAAGTGCCTGTTATAGGATCCATTAACTCTTCGCGGGGAATATTGAGAGCGCCGGGGATATGTCCAGGACGACCGGGTTTTCGCACAAGCGCACCTGTATATTGTCCGTGATCACGCGCGTCAACTAACGCAACATCTCGTCGCCCTAGTAACTTCAGAACATCCTCGGCTGTTGCACGGAGTTGAGGTTGAACGTCAGGTGTAAATGTGGCAGGAGGGTAGTCCAGAATGGTATCTATCAATGGCAGATTTTCACGCTTCCATTTACCTAGTCCTCCGTTCAGCACTACAACTTGGTCGTGCCCGTAATACTTGAGCGACCACCACAGACGTGTTGCAAATTGCGAGGCAGGGTGCGCATCATAAGCCACGACAAGATGTTGATCACCAATACCAATGCGGCCCATCGTTTGGGCAAATTGCTCAGAGAGTGCTATCTGGGCCTTGATTATATCATCAAGATTAACGATATCTCTTGTCCAATCGATGTACACAGCACCAGGAATATGCGACTGCCCATATTCATCACGCGCTCCTTCATAACGTGCTTCCTGAATTCCATCCTTTTCCACTGTGCGAACATAGCCACGCATGTCAACAATGCGCAAGTCATGGTCTTGTAGATGTTTGGCCAGCCAGGTCGTTTCAACTAAAAAACGGCTACGCTCCATCAGCAGTCTTTTACTCCTCTAGGAAAACAAGCCAGCAGCTTCAGGATTATCTGTACTGACAAAGTGAGCTGGCGTACCAAAAACTGTAAGAGGTCTCACGCCGGTAATAGTCATGGATTGATTAGGCGTTTGCGTGGTGATATACCTTTGCACAGTTAGTCCAAGAGGACGCGATGCAATCATGGCTGCCATCGTTGCCAATATTACATTATTGGCGCTGCCGAATGGTCGGCGCATTCTAGCAACCGTCATGGCTGAAAGTCCTGTCAACATTGCAGTCACGGCAAGATTTGTGCCACAACGTTCGTGGATCGCCAATTCGGGTGAAGTTGTTCGCAGTAAAGTGAGAGCTTCCTGAGCTGCTGGTAATATAGCTTCCATTGGCACGTCACCAAACACGAAAAATCCCGCTGCAAATGAAATGCCCGCAAAACGCACATCAGGATATTTCCTGCTCAACAAAACAATAGTTGCATGCTCAAGTGCATGATTTTGTTTAACGGCGCCTCCCAATAGAAATTGCTGTGCTACTTGCACAACTGGATTTATAGAGCTCATCCGAGTAATCCTTACTAGTAGACAATATTAAACACTACAATTTCGTCACCGAAATTGATCATGTCTCCATCATTCAAAGGAACAGCCTGATTTGGCTGAAGCCGCATATTATTGACTAATGTGCCATTTGCGCTCTGCATATCTGCCAGGTACCAGCGTCCTCCCTCAAACCAGAGCCGTGCATGGCGCCTGGAAACAGTACGACCAGAGATGATGAGATCGTTACCGTTAGTACGGCCAATCGTTGTTACAACCTGGTGAAACAGGTATGAGCGACCAGCCATTTGCCCATTCTGTAGACTAAGCCGGGCTAGCAATGGCCGACCATTTTGCGCGAGATAACGGTCCGCACTGGCCCACTTATCAGATAATTCATACCCACAAGATGTACAAAACAAGCGATCACTTTGATTTGCCGCGCCACAACGAAAGCATGGCACCGTCACCAATTGTTGTCTGAGATTAGACATCGATAGGTGAGAGACCGGGGCAAGTGGTCCTGAGATCTGGCCCAATCCTCCACCAGCAGTAGATAATGGCGCTGAAAATGCTCCTGGTAGTTCTACTGCTTGCCCAGGTGATTCTACAGGTTGTATTCCTGTACGCCACCGTGGTAAGGTCAGTTGAGAAGCTGTAAGCGCCCTCGTCAGAGCTTCGATTAACTCATCCGTCGTTTGATAGCGATCAGCAGGTGCTTTCGCAGTCATTTTGAGGAGCACCTGCTCAATAGGTTGAGGAACCCCTTTCACACGGAGATTTTCGATAGGAATGGGGTCATTCAAGTGTTTGACAGTGATAGAGAGCGGACTATCTGCAGTAAACGGAACACGACCAGTTAAAGCATGATACAGAACAATACCCAATGAGTAAATATCGCTGCGGCGGTCAACAGGTTGCCCAGTTCCCTGTTCTGGTGACATATACTGTGGTGTACCTATTCCAGTACCAACTCGTGTGAGATTTACGGTACCCTCAAGGATTTTTGCGATACCAAAGTCAGATAAGAGTAAATGTCCATCTTTGCGAAGTAACATATTTGCAGGTTTCACATCCCGATGGATGATGCCGTGACTATGTGCGCATCCCAATCCTTCGGCAGCCTGGATGACAAAATCGACTGCTTCAGGAACGGTTAGAGGGCGCTCTTTCAAACGATCTTTGAGGGTTCCACTTTCGACATACTCCATTACGATAAAGGTAATGTTATCTTGTTCTCCGAAGTCATGAATTTGGACAATATTTGGATGTGCCAATTTCGCAACAGAACGTGCCTCTTGTGTGAATCGTTTCACAAAAATTGGATCTCGAGCATGATATGCTGGCAAAACCTTGACCGCGACATAGCGATCAAGGGTTGGCTGATAGGCTTTAAAGACCGAGGCCATACCACCCGCGCCAATGTGTTCAACAATGCGGAACTGGCCAAGTGATTTGCCAACCAGAGAATTTAAATCGTCGGTGTTTCCCAATCCCATTGCAAGCGACTTCCTCTATACCTGCCAACTGCCCTGGTATTTCCTCGACTCTCAAGGAATTCCAGCATCCTGGCAAAAGGATTCATAGTTTTCGGGCGATAAAACACAGCGTAATCCTAGTGATAAATGCTTGTGTAGTCCATACGAGTTTATCATATAAAGCCGATAATGTCTTGTAATCTGGCATAAGGATATCAAATTTAGGTTTAGGTATGCAAGCTTTTCGCACTTTCTTTACGACTCTTCACGCGGACCGATTTGTTATCCCTCCAATAATAACGTCTCAGGATCTTCAACAAGCTCCTTCACCCTTACCAGAAACTGCACGGCCTCTCGACCATCAACAATGCGATGATCGTATGAAAGTGCCACATACATCATTGGGCGAACGACAATCTGACTATTGACGATAACCGGACGTTGTTCGATCTTATGCATTCCTAAAATACCCACCTGAGGAGCATTCAAAATTGGTGTGGAGAGCAGCGAGCCAAATACACCGCCATTGGTGATAGTGAAAGTGCCACCCTGCAACTCGGCAAGTGTAAGCTTATTGTCGCGCGCCCGCTTTGCTAGATCCGCAATCTCGCTCTCGACTTCAGCAAAACTCTTGCGATCAGCGTCGCGTAGTACAGGTACAACCAGACCATCCTCCGCACCAACAGCAATCCCTATATCATAGTAATATTTCAAGATCATTTCATTACCTTGAATCTCAGCATTCACGCGTGGAAAAGCTTTCAATGCGCCTACCACAGCTTTGGTGAAAAAGGACATGAACCCGAGTGAAATACCATGACGTTCCCTGAACGATTCTTTGCGTCGAGCGCGTACCTCCATTACAGCGCTCATATCGATCTCGTTAAAAGTTGTGAGCATCGCTGCTGTGTGCTGAGCTTCGACTAATCGCTGAGCAATGGTCTGTCTCCGCCGCGAAAGTTGCAGACGCTCTTCGCGTCTCCGTGGCTCAGGCTGAATCTGTGCCTGGAGTATTGTTGGACTAGGAGGAACTTCTCTCCTGGCAGTCTCTACGACTGTAGGAGTGGTTTTATCATCAGTTGTCTTTGGCTGCGGTGTAACCATCGGCACACCAGGAGTTTGCTGCCCCGATGTTGTCTCTAAATAACTGATCACATCGTCCTTAGTCACACGACCATGGGGGCTGTGGCTGGTGACCTGTGACAGGTCGACGTTATTATCATCGGCGATGCGCCGTGCCAGGGGTGAGACTGATCTCTGTCCATCAACCGCTGGAGATTCTAATTGCTGTTGCCCATTGGATGATTGCTGTTCGGGCGTTTTTCCTGGTAGAGCAGTTTCTTGACGGACACCAGTAGCTACTTCGGCACTTTCACCGATCATGCCCAGCACATCGCCAACTGTAACCTCATCTCCTGCTTGCTTGAGAATTTTTTGCAGCACTCCACTCCGCTCAGCACTGACCTCGACATTGACCTTATCTGTTTCTAACTCGACAAGCGCTTCTCCTTGATTTACTGCATCACCCTCACTTTTGAGCCATCTTGCAATGACTGCATCGACAATTGATTCTCCCAATGCCGGTACACGTATTTCAACCTCCATGTTTGCCTCCATATTGATTTACTGTTGTGCGTAATGCTCCTTCGATGATCTGTTCTTGCTCGAATTGGAAGAGATCCGAAAAGCCTGTAGCTGGACTTGGGCGGGCAGGTCGAGCGATCACATTCAACTCAATGCCCTGGTCAAGCAACATACTAAGTTGGGAAGATATATAACTCCATGCTCCCATATTTAGTGGCTCTTCCTGTACCCAAACAACTTCATTCGCTTCAGGATAATTGGCAAGAGCCTTTTTCAAAGCCTCTGCGGGAAACGGATAGAGCATCTCAACACGCACAATTGCTACATCTTGCGCCTGTGCATGGAGCTTGTTGGCAAGCATATCGATAGCTATTTTTCCTGTGCAAAGTACCATACGCCGCACTGCATCAGCATGGCTTAGCGCAATGCGGTCATCAAGAACAGGTTGAAAGGTTTCCTGGATCAGCTCCTGTAAACTAGCCGCTGCTAGTGGATGACGAAGCAGGCTTTTAGGCGTCATCACTACAAGTGGTCGTGGAAGCGTTAACAGGTTAAATGCTTGCATTCGTAATAAATGGAAGTACTGAGCAGAGGTAGAGCAATTCGCTATCCGCCAGTTGTCCAGTGCTGCAAGTTCCAGGTATCGCTCAAGTCGCGCACTTGAATGATCCGGGCCTTGCCCCTCGTAACCATGAGGAAGCAATAGAACAAGGGATGATTGCTGCTTCCACTTTGAGCGTCCCGAAGCTATAAACTGATCTATAACAGGTTGCGCAACATTCGCGAAGTCGCCATACTGTGCTTCCCATAACACAAGAGCATTTGGGGCATGCACACTGTAGCCGTACTCGAAACCTAGCACAGAGCTTTCACTCAACGGACTATTGTAGATTGAAAATGATGCTTTCGACTGGGAAAGATGTTGTAGCGGGATATAAATGTCTCCGGTGTGCTGGTCATGTAGTACAGCATGACGGTGACTAAAGGTGCCTCGTTCAGAATCCTGGCCAGTCAATCGAATGGGAATGCCATCTGCAAGTATCGATGCAAATGCAAGCGCCTCTGCCTGCCCCCAGTCGATACCTCCATCAGATCCCATGGTGGTTGCCCTGCGTTGTAATAATCGTGCTAGTTTAGGATTGGGGGAGAAGCCTTCCGGCCAGGAAAGCAGTTCAGCATTGAACTCGATTAATGTTTGAGCAGAAACTGCAGGAGGTTGTTCTGGTTCATCATAATGTCCATTTAGTCCGTTCGATTCATCTTGCTCAAAGGGTTGCAAACTGGCGTCCACCTCGCTTTTGGCATCCTCCAGGATCTGAAAAGCTTGTTGCTGCATTGTATCGATCTCTTCCTGAGAAATGACGCCCTTCTCCTGCAAGTATCGCGCATAGAGTTCTCTGACAGTTGGATGAGTACGAATAATATCATACATCTGCGGCTGAGTGAAGGCTGGTTCATCACCTTCATTATGGCCCCAACGGCGGTAGCCTACCAGGTCGATCAGTATGTCCTTATGAAACTGATCGCGGTAGGCATGAGCTATGCGTACAGCCATCAGGGCGGCCTCAGGATCATCGGCATTCACGTGAATAATAGGTACTTCAAAGCCTTTCGCCAGGTCGCTTGCAAAGTACGTTGAGCGATAATCCTGCGGTTCAGTCGTAAAGCCGAGTTGATTATTTACGATAATATGAATTGTGCCGCCTACCGTGTAACCGTTTAAATTCCACAGGTTTAAGGTCTCGGCGACGATGCCCTCTCCTGGGAAAGCTGCATCCCCGTGAATCAGGATCGGCAAGGTATGATCTACATCCAGTTGGAGGCTTCCTCTATGATCGTTCGTTTCCTGCGAGGCACGTGTCATACCCTCAACAACGGGGTTAACAAACTCCAGGTGACTTGGATTGGGAGAAAGAGTGATCTTGGGATCTACAGTAGCTCCTTCTTCAAGGATAGTTTCAGCACCCAGGTGATATTTCACATCACCTGTATAGCCAAAGCCAAAACTGTCTGTGAGAGGAACTCCTTCCTCTTGTTTCATATGTCCAAATTCACTGAGTATAGCAGCATAAGGTTTCTCAAGCACATGTGCGAGCACATTCAGACGGCCACGATGCGCCATACCTATTATCACTTCACAGGTTCCGCAGTCAATTGCAGCCTTGATAACCTCATCCAGCATCGGCACCAACACATCTGTTCCTTCAATTGAGAAGCGTTTTTGACCAGGATACGTCCGGTGCAGATAGCGTTCAAACACCTCTACCTGCGTAAGGCGCTTCAATAGATTACGTTGGAATGCTGGATTCGACGGCATACGATAGAGTTGTAAACCTACAGCATCTCGTAACCAACCACGCTCAAGAGGGCTTTTCACCTGATCGAATTCATAACTTATGGTTCCAGAATACATAGCACGCAAGTTAGCAATAGCTTCAAGCGCATTCCTGGTGCCTTCGGCAGAATGTCCTCCGACGACGTTCGGAGGAAGTTGTGCCAGATCTTCATCGTTAATGTTGTGTGTTTCAGTCAGAAGAGCGGGGTCACCTAATGGCTCACTGCCGAGGGGATCAAGATGGGCACCAAGGTGTCCTCGTGAGCGTATGGCATGCACAAGGTCAGAAGCAGCAACGATTTTGAAAACTTCAACAGGCGCAATTTCCGCGGTGACTTCTTGTACCGCAACCAATTGACTCTCGGAAGGCCATGTATCAAAAATGGCACGAGTGCCGACGTCAACAGAGGCCGGGTTTTGACGATATCGTTCATATAATTCAAGAACATAACCCGCATTCGGTCCATAGAATGCTTCGAGGTCATACATAGGTATTCCTTAACATGAAATGAAAAGCGATTTAAGCGAATAACTGATTGTATTTTATCATCTAAACGACAGGGCTGTGCGCCTCATTTTTCTCAAGCTTTACTCACTTTGTAACAGTCAGCATAGAAACTGACTATTGACATACTATACAGATGACTTTATGCTTGTTGTGTAACATTTGTGTAACTGGTGAGGCACCAGGAAGGGCTGTGAGCCATGACGCATCGCATCCCAACCGTTAGCAATAGCACATTGCACGAGCATATCGAGGAGGTACCCTCCATCGATACTATTGTGGTTGGATCGGCTGCCTGGTACATCTGGTTAGAAAACCATCACTCGTTTCGCTTTGACCATCCATCCACTAGCTTCACAGCACGCAAGGAACGGCGTTCAGGAGGCTGGTACTGGTATGCCTACCGGCGCCAGGCCGGGAGACTTCACACAGCTTACCTCGGCAGAACCGTAGAACTTTCGGTCACACGACTAGAAGTGATTGCAGCCGAACTTGCTGGACTTACCGGCACGCAGAACCTGCAAACGCCTGCTCGAGATCATGTGCCAGTCTCTCACGGTTCAATACCTTCTCAACTGGAAGTTGAACTCATCCCACGCAATAACCTGCCGCTCCAACTCACCTCGCTGGTGGGACGCGAGCAGGAAGCAGCAGCAGCGTGGGCGCTCTTACAAAGTCCCAAGGTGCGCTTGTTGAGCATGATTGGCACGGCTGGTGTAGGTAAAACACGCCTGGCACTCCAGGTCGCTACAGACCTGGCAGAGAGCTTCGTCGACGGTGTCTTTTTTGTATCCCTCGCGCCTGTTCGCGACACGGAACTCGTGCTTTCTACGATCGCGCAGACACTGGGGATCAGAGTCACAGGGAGCCAGTCCTTCCTCGAACTGCTGAAGACATACCTGCAAGACAAACACTGCTTGTTGCTGCTCGACAACTTTGAACAAGTGGTTGGCGCAGCACCACTGCTTGCGGACCTGTTGGAGGCATGCCCTAACCTGAAGGTCCTGGTCACCAGCCGAGAAGTCTTACGTCTGCGTGCTGAGCACCAGTTCAGCGTCCCTCCCCTCGCGCTCCCAGACCGCAAGCGCCTACCAGACGACAGAGCGCTCGCCGACGTTCCAGCGGTGGACCTGTTCCTCCAACGGGCACAGGCTATCAGACCCGATTTTCAGTTGACGCCGGGAAATGCTGATGCCATCGCCATGATATGTATTCGCCTGGATGGGTTGCCGCTGGCCATCGAACTGGCGGCGGCGCGCGTCAAGTGGCTCGCACCGGAGGCACTACTCGCCTGGTTGGATCGTCGGCTCCAACTCTTGACTGGAGGCGCACGTGATCTTCCTGAGCGACAACAGACATTGCGCAACACGCTCAAGTGGAGCTATGACCTGCTGAGCGCAGAGGAGCAGCGGCTCTTCCGGCTGCTCGCGGTCTTTATGGGTGGGTGCCAGCTTGAGGCGGTGGAAGCGGTATCCAGAACTCTTGGCGACGGTACGATACCGATCTGGCACGGCGTGTCCTCGCTTATCGATAAGAGCTTGTTGCAACCGATGGATCAGGAAGGGGAAGGGCCACGCCTCATCATGCTGGAGACAATCCGCGAGTATGGGTTGGAGCGTCTGGCCGCGCATGGGGAGGAAGAGGCAACTCGAGAAGCCCATGCTGCATACTACCTGCGACTTTCTGAGGAAGCGGAGCAGAGTCCGTTCGGTGCAGTGCACACGTTGTGGCTTCAGCGTTTGGAGCGGGAGTATGATAATTTGCTTGCGGCGCTACGCTGGTCGTTAGAGCCAGGGGAATCCGGGCACAGACTAGTGTTGGCTCTGCGAATGGTTGAAGTGTTGACGGAGTTCTGGATTCTCCATGGTCACTTTGGTAAAGTACGAGTTTTCCTGGAGCAAGCCCTGGCAAGAAGTAAGGGCGTTATGGTACCAGTCCGTGCAAAAGCTCTCGCAGCCGCATCGTACGTGGCGCTTAATCAGGGCGACCTTGACTGGGCAACGACGCTCTGCGAGGAGAATCTAGCGCTGAGCCGGAAACTCGGCGATACAGCTGGCATCGCCGGCATTCTTGCTCAGGAAGGACTCATTGCCCAGATGCGGGACGACCTTGACACTGCCTACTCAATGGGCGAGGAAGCTGTATCACTCGCCAGAGAGACAGGCGACAGATTTCTGATTGCTGATGTGCTTCATGACCTGGCATGGGTGCGCCTCATGCGGGGTGAGTATACCAGAGCATGTGCTATGTACGAGGAATGCCTGGCGGTTTTCAGGGAAATGGACCACAAGCCTGGCATTGCCGCCTCACTCCACCAGTTGGCACTGGCGCTCTTTTTGTCCCTGGGTGATCATGAGAGGATAACCTCGCTGCTGGATGAGAGTTTTGAGATCTGGAAGGGGATAGACTCTCCAAATGGAATTGCAGTCTGGTCCTACCTCGCGGGACATGTGGCTCTTTATCAGGGCGATGCTGCCCAGGCACGCACGCTCCTCGAAGAGAGTGTGACGCTCTATAAGGAAATGGGAGATCGATGGCACTCTGCCCGGTCGCTCTCCGGTTCAGCGAGGGTTGAGGCTATCCAGGGCAACTATGCAGCTGCTGTTACCCTCTATAAAGAGAACCTGGCGCTTTGTAGGGAAATGGGCAGCAAGAACATCGCCCCCGCTCTTGAAGGACTGGCGGATGTAGCCTTGAGACAGGAGCAGCCAGCATGGGCAGCACAGCTATGGGGTACTGCAGAGACGCTACGCGAAGGGATCAGGATGCCCATTCCTCCTGTCGAGCGTGCTGATTATGAGTGTGCAGTGGCTGGCGCACGCGCCAGCCTCGGGGAGCAGGCCTTTACCGCTTTGTGGACCGAGGGACGGACCATGTCGCTAGAACATGTTCTCTCTGACCTGGAATCTGTACCTTCGCCCAGAATTGCACTCACTGCTTCACCTTTAGCAGCTGTGCTTTCTCCCGCATCTGACGCTGGGCTCACCCCGCGTGAGATGGAAGTGCTACAGCTGCTCGCCCAGGGCTTGACCAGCGCGCAGATTGCCGAACGGTTGGTCATCGGCGTGGTCACCGTCAATTTCCATGTGCGTTCGATTTACAGCAAGCTGGGTGTCTCCTCACGTAGCGCAGCGACCCGCTATGCCATAGAACATCACCTGGTTTGAGACTTCCCATCCTCCAAATAAATTCTCTAGGCAGCTTGACTCACGACAACCCCTAAACAGCTCTCCTGTTCATCCGCATGCCCTCTCACAGTCACAGCCTCCCCCTTAAAACTGAGGATGCCTTTCTCAGCAAGTATCCGCTCCTCTTCCAGGAAAATCCCTCAATTCTGACGGCGCGTTCTCAGCCATCATGCGCTAGACTTATGAACAGAACAACTGGAGTCGAAACATAGGAGACAGGGAGCATGCCATCATAGAAGAACGCATCGGCGAAGCCTTCGCAGGTACCGAGCAGCTCACGGTCATAGGTCCGCACCTGCACCTGGGAAAAGCCGCCCCCGACTTCTCCCTAGATTACCTGGATCTGGTGGATATGGTTGTCCGCCCTATCCACCTGGCCGACTTGACAGGGATGGTACGCCTGCACAACGTCGTGAACAGCCTTGAACGGCCGCTCTGTCAGCTGGTGACGCATCGTTGGGAGGCGATTTGTTCAGAGCTGCCACTGGTTGCCGGCGTCTACACGGTGAGCATGGATTCGCCCGAGATGCAAGCGCGCTGGCAGGAGAGCGCAGGTGTACTGCACCAGGCACTCTCCGCCAATCGCAGCAAGCGGTTCGGCGAGGACTATGGCGTGTGGCTCAAGGAATGGCAACAGCTCGCACGGTCCATCTTTGTGATTGATTGCGACGATCGCATCGTCTACGCCGAGTATGTCGTCAATCAAATGTGCGAGCCAGACTATGCTGCGGCCATGAAAGCGGTCCACCAGGCCTCAATGGAATGATGGTCTGGGAGAATAGACCTCTGATCACCCTGCAAAGGAGCATGAACTATGTCACCTTCAAGCCCCTTTAGATGTGAAATATATGGAGCAACAACATGATGCATAATGCAGGCGAGATGTTCGAGGTGTCTAGCCCGGAGCTCTTGCGCCTTGCGATTAAACAAGGCGATCAAGACACCTGGGCAGAGTTCCAAAAGTGCCTGGAAGAGACCGTTCTGACCTGGCTGCATGCCCATCCAGGCAGAGAGGCTGCGTATCGCTTGCAGAGCGAACAGCACTTCGTAGCACTGGCCTTCGATCGGTTCCGGCAGGCTGCCATCCAGGGGAAGGTAGCATACGAAACGCTCTCAGAGGTGTTCCTGTACCTGCGTGCGAGTCTCAATGGGGCCATCCTGAAAACGCTGCGGATCTCCTCGAGTCCAAAAGCAGTTTCAGTGCATCAGTTAGGAGAGCGAAACGTGGAAGGCCATCCCAAAAGCCTTGAGGTCTGGGACTGGCTCCAGGCGCGGCTGTCGGGCGAGCGTGAGCGGCGATTGGCCTATCTGCTTTTTCAGTGTGGACTAGGATCCGGAGAGATTGTGTGTTGCTATCCACAGGATTGGAGTGATGTTCACGAGATCACTCGTCTTCGACGCATCATCTTAGCGGAACTTATGAATGGATTCGATCTTTGAGGGACAAACGTGCGTCTCTCAAGCTTAGGAGGAAGAGTATGACTACCGGTAAACTAGATCACGCCATACACACACAGTTCATTCGTACACAGCTCTCCCACTCTGAGCCTCCACTCTTGAAGAAGATTCACATGCCTCTTGTGTTCCTTGTTGGGTTCCTTCTCTTCTCGCTTGGAGCCTGTTCAGCGGGGACCTCGTCAACGACTGTCCCGCTGCAAGCCACGGGAACCGCAGTAAGGCATTCCTCTCCAACACCAACACCGCTTCTAGCAGGAACAGTGTTGTACCAGGCGGATTGGTCCCATGGACTCGCTGGTTGGCCAGGGTCGCAGGGATGGAAGGTGGTGCAAGGACAGCTTGAGAGCGACTCCAGTGGTTCAGCCACTTTCACAATTCCTTACCGGTTATCTGTGACCGATTACGCAGTTGAAGTCCACATCCAGATTGTGCGTGTGCAACGGAATGGCGCTTACTTCTCGATCTTTGCACCCAAAGCGCCGGGCAAAGATGGATACCAGGCAGGAGTCAGTGGTCTGGAAATACCAGGGCCACGCCCTTTCGGGGAACATCCTCAATCCCAAGTCTTTCTTGATCCCAGCAATGACTCCCCCGGAAGTGGCATTCCGCAGGACTATGAACCGGGCTCAGGGTGGCATACCTACCGCGTTGAAGTCCAGAGCAACGAGGCGAGTTTGCTCGACGATGGCGTGCAGATAGGGTATGCCAGCAGTCAGCAGACCGATGTCCTCTCCAATGGACCAATCGGGTTCAGCAGCGGACTGGTCATCCTGCGCGTGAGCAATTTACGCATCCTCACGTTGTAGAAACTAGTAGAAGTGATGTGAGCTGGTGTTTCGTGCTACTCATGATTTTCTGTGCCGTGATTATTCTGTCCCGTTCCTCCTACTCAGTATGCTGCTGTGAAGCGTCGGCGGACGAAGCGAGGCGTCTCCAGTTCATCGACAAGGGCAACAGCATAATCTTCGGCGGAGATGCGGCTCTCCCCTTTTTCATCGGTCACGAGCTGGTCAGTGCCTGTTCGGTAATGGCCAGTGCGCTCGCCTGGAGCGATACGGTCTGCGGGGCTGAAGTAGGTCCAGTCAAGGTCGGCGGTGCGGTAAACGGCCAGCGCATCACGAAGAGCCAGAGCACCAGGGCGCCATGCTGCCGGGAAATTGGGTGTATCAACCAGCTGCAGGCCAGGAGCGATCTCCAGACTGCCTGCTCCGCCAACGACGATGAGGCGGCGAACGCCAGCACGAGTCAGGCCATCGATCAAAGCATGGGCTGCGTCGGCAAACGTCTGACCTGGGGGGTCTGCGGCTTGCCTGGTAGCGTTAATCACTGCGTCAAGCCCGGCTACTGTCCGGGCGACATCGTTGGGATCAAGGATATTGCCCTCTCTGATGGTCAGGTTCGGGTGAGAGAGCGTAAGGTGTAATGGGTTGCGAACAATGGCTGTCACCTTGTGGCCGCGATTGAGCGCTTCCTGGGTGATACGCTGGCCGATCATGCCGCTGGCACCATAAATGATGATATTCACGAGATGTTCCTTTCCGATTGTGTGAGTGCGGGCGGAGCCTGTAGTGTCACGTGCTTGCTCCCTCCCTATTTGTAACTATGTTGATTGCAAATAGAGGTAAAAAAAGAGATGCCTTATTACCGTGCACGCAGGGCAGAATCTTCACTGGCGGTTTTGAGAACCTGGGCGATGGTCTGCCCGGCCAGGACCTGCTCAAATGCTCGTTCAGCCTCGCCAAAGTAGACGGTGAGGGTGCGCTGGATGTTCCTGCCGATCAGGCACTCAGGATTGGGCTGGCTGTGGTGCATGGAGAGCAGATGCTCTTCGTCAACGGCCCGGTGGACTTCCAGCAGCGCGATGAAAGCCGGGTCGCGCAGCAACCGCCAGCCGCCACCTACACCTGGTTGTGAAGCCACCAGCCCGGCGCGGCTGAGCAGGCCAAGGATACGGCGGATGAACACAGGGTTGGTGTTGACACTGCCTGCGATGACCTCTGATGTTACTACTTCATCGTTTGCCTGGGCGAGGAGCGTCAGAATATGAATGGCAATGGCGAACTGGCTGTTGGTAGCGATGGATGCATCTCTCCTTTCATCTATCTGTAACTAGTATAGTTACGAATGAGATGGTTGTCAAGAGGGTAGTCATATTATCAAATAAAACATGGTGATAGTTTCTATTAGCACATTCTGATCGGGACTTTTTCTCTTCTCCTACTTGTGGGTAATCACCAGTCGACTAAGGGTAGACTAATCTGGCTTTCTGTGGTATCATGGCGTTACAAAAGCAATGAAAGAGCGAGTAAGTCACGCATGGGCAAATAGACCCTCTTGTCATAGAGAGTCCGGGGTATGGTGTAACCGGATACGAGGCGCGCACTGAAAATCACTCTTGAGCTGCCTACCGAAAATTTTTCTTACTAGTAGGTCAGGCCGGAATCTTCCCGTTACCATGAAGAAGTATAAAAATGAGTGAGCATGTGTAGCGATGCTATACATAGCTAACCAGGGTGGTACCACGGGAGTTCCTCTCGTCCCTATGACGGACGAGAGGTTTTTTATTGAAAAATAACATTTAGTAAGTATTGAGGGGCAAGCAAAAACGATGAAGACGAAGCTGCTCTACCACGAAAACAGTTACACGTTTGAATGCACTGCGAAAGTTGTCGCGGTCCAAGGTGACGAGATAGCGCTTGACGCTACAATATTCTTCCCTGGCGGTGGCGGTCAAATGCCTGACCGAGGTACAATAGCGTGGAATAATTATCACAATGAAGGCACCGTTATTGCACTCAATAAACGGGACGATGTTGTCTGGCACACACTGGATTGTCTACCTCCTTCAGTTGGAACAGAAGTAGTCGGTACTATTGACTGGGACTTCCGTTACCGCATGATGCGTACGCACACCGCTCTACATATACTTTGTGGCACCATTTTTAGAGAGTTTAATGTACAAGTAACAGGGGGGCAGATGTATCCTGACAGAGCCAGAATGGACTTTGCCATGGAGAATCTGGATAAAGAGCGTATCGCCTATATCGAAGAGAAGATTAATCAAGCGGTTGAAGCAGACTACCCTATTCGGGTATATTCTCTACCTCGCGAGAAGGCCTTTGAAATACCAGACCTGATCCGCACAAAAATAAACCTGCTTCCTCCAGAAATTGAAGAAGTTCGCATTGTTGAAATAGTGGGCCTTGATCTACAAGCTGATGGCGGAACTCACGTCAAACATACAAAAGAAGTCGGCGCTATTAAAATTACGAAGACTGAAAATAAAGGCAAGATTAACAAGCGACTGGAAATCCGGTTAGTAGAGTAAAGGAAGGAAATAGCCAGGCTCTTCTTAATAGCGAGGCAGAAGCGTGATCACTTATTGTAGGGGCGACCCTTGCGGTCGCCCTGGGAGAACCTGACGAAGAGGAGACCGCACGTGTCAATAAAAACAAGTGTATTCCGATCAGTTACAGCCGCAGATCGGGTTGACTACCCAGAGCTAGAACGATCTGTCCAAAAATGGTGGGACGAACAAGGTATACTACAACAGTATCTTCACCGTAATGATCAGAGTGATAAACAGTATTCTTTTCTGGATGGTCCTATTACAGCAAATAATCCAATGGGTGTACACCATGCCTGGGGGAGAGCTTACAAAGACATCTACCAGCGCTACAAAACCATGCTGGGTTACAAACAACGCTATCAGAACGGCTTCGATTGCCAGGGTTTATGGGTTGAAGTAGAGGTCGAAAAAGAACTCGGCTTTAAAACCAAGCTGGATATCGAAGTCTTCGGTATTGCTGAATTCGTACAACTCTGCAAAGAACGCGTTTTCAAATTCGCTAAACGTATGACGGAGCAATCAATCCGCCTGGGTTACTGGATGGACTGGGGCAACGATTACTATACGCTTTCAGATGAAAATAACTATACTATCTGGTCATTCCTCAAAAAGTGTCACGAAAGGGGGCTTATCTATAAGGGACACGATGTGATGACCTGGTGCCCACGCTGCGCCACAGGCATCTCCAATATGGAAACCCTATCAGAGAATTATCAAGAAACAAGCCACCTCAGCCTGTATGTACGGCTACCGCTGCTAGAGCGGCCAGGAGAGTACCTGCTAGTCTGGACAACAACGCCCTGGACGTTAGCAGCCAACGTTGCTGCAGCGGTGCATCCAGATCTACCATATGTGAAAGTTGAGCAGGATGGAGAGCATTATTACATTGCCGAAGCTCTCTTACCTGTGTTGAAGGCCCTCAAAGGACGCGACAAAGGAGAATACCATGTGGAGGAAACACTCATCGGCAGTGACTTAGTTGGATGGAAGTATCGCGGTCCATTTGACGAACTTCCAGCCGAACAGGGTGTTGTTCATACGGTCATCCCATGGAAAGAGGTGAGCGCTACCGAGGGTACAGGCATTGTGCATATCGCTCCCGGTTGTGGTCGCGAAGACTTTGCTCTCTCAAAGGAATTTAACCTGCCTGTCATCGCGCCTGTCGATCAATTTGGGGTATACATTGAAGGCTATGATTGGCTGACTGGGCAAAAAGCCGCCGATGTGGGACAGCAAATTGCAGAGAATCTCGCCCAAAAAAGCCTGCTCTACCGCACACAGAACTACAAGCACCGCTATCCAGTCTGCTGGCGTTGCAAGACCGAACTGATCTTTCGGCTGGTAGATGAATGGTACATTTCTATGGACCAATTGCGCTACGAAATTATGGACATTGTTCACCAGATAACCTGGATCCCTGCATTTGGCCTGGAGCGCGAACTGGACTGGCTGCGCCATATGGATGATTGGATGATCTCTAAAAAGCGCTACTATGGATTGGCATTACCCGTCTATGACTGCCCTGACTGCGGCACATTTGAGGTCATCGGGAGCAAACAGGAATTGAGAGAGCGTGCTACCTCTGGTTGGGAAGAGTTTGAGGGTCATTCTCCACATCGTCCCTGGGTAGATGCAGTTAAAATACAGTGTAAGAAATGTGGTAGCGAGGTATCCCGTATCAAAGATGTGGGCAACCCCTGGCTGGATGCTGGTATTGTTCCATACTCGACCCTGCATTATCGAACGAATCGCAACTATTGGGAACAGTGGTTCCCGGCCGACTTCGTAACTGAGTCGTTCCCGGGCCAGTTTAAGAACTGGTTCTATTCTATGCTGGTCATGAGCACTGTATTGGAGAACCGGACACCATTTAAAACACTCTTCGGTTACGCCTTGCTCATGGGTGAAGACGGAACACCAATGCACAAGTCGAAGGGTAATCTTGTCGTTTTTGATGATGCTGCCGAACGAGTTGGTTCGGATACGATGCGCTGGCTCTTCGCCAATCATAATCCTGAACAGAACCTCAGCTTTCCGCGCATTCCTACAGATGAAGATATGGAGAAATCAGCACAGACGGGCCTTCCAGTGAGATTGAGCGAAAAGTGGATGCTCGTGCGCAGGATACTGGACAAACTCTGGAATGTCTATGGCTTCTTTGTGACTTATGCTAATATCGATGCATTTGATCCCATGAAATTCCAATTATCAGTAGCACAACGCAGCGAATTAGATCGTTGGATTCTCTCTGAGTTGCAGCAAACTATTCAAGTAGTAACAAATGCTCTGGAGCAATATGACACCTCTAAGCCTGCCGATGCAATGCAGGAATTCCTGGAGGATCTCTCGAACTGGTATTTGCGGCGTAGTCGTGAGCGATTCTGGAAGACAGGCATGGACAATGATAAAGTGGCGGCATACCTCACATTGTACGAATGCCTTACGACATTGCTCAAATTGCTTGCTCCAATCATGCCTTTCATCACGGAAAAGATCTACCAGAACCTTGTGCGGAGTGTAAACACGAATGCTCCTTCAAGTGTACACCTCTGTGACTGGCCAAAGGTGAATGAAGAGTTACTTGACGAGAGGTTATCGAGTGAAACACAGCTTGTAATGCGCGTAGTTAGCCTTGGTCGAGCAGCCCGTGAGAAAGCACAAATCAAGGTACGTCAACCTTTGAACGCTCTTTACATTCGTGTGCTCAATCGTCTTGAAGAAGAGGCCCTGGTTCGTCATTCAGATCAGGTACTGGAAGAGTTAAATATTAAGCATCTGCATTTCATGAGTAACGATAGCAATATGCTTGCTTACACATTGAAGCCCAAGGTGAAGATACTCGGCCCCAAATATGGCCCGTTAGTGCAGAAAATCCTGGCTGCATTTAAATCTTTGGATAGACGTGGAGCTCATGAGGCAGCAAATCTGCTGAACGAGACAGGCACATTAAATTTCACAATCGATGGTCAGCAAATCGAGCTTACTTTGGATGAGGTAGAGGTAATAGCAACTGCGCGTCCAGGTTTTGTGGCCACCGAAGAGCGAGGGTATGTCGTAGCCTTGGAAACCACAATTACATCTGAATTGCGAGAGGAAGGGCTGGTAAGAGATCTGACTCACTATATTCAAGACATGCGAAAGAAAGCTGGTTTCAACATTGAAGACCATATCTCTTTGACTCTTTATACAGATGAAGATTTAGCTTCGATATTGCATCGTCATGAAACAACATTACGGTCAGAGACCCTGGCTGATAGTTTGTCAATTCGTTTAGATCAACCAGTAGCGCAAATACAGGGTGAAGCCTATCGAGAAAATATCTCACCGCACGAGCTTAAAAAGCTTGAGAACTACACAGTCGAAGTAGTGTTAGCAAGATTGTAGTCAACATTATGCAAGGATCAAGAATAGCCTGGAAAGAAGCAGCGTGGATATTTGGTCTAAGCCGCCTGGTCATCTTGCTTATTAGTAGTATTGGCATTGTAACATTTCCTCAGGCTGGACAAACTCTGCCAATTGCTTGTACAGTCTCCTTCGATCCTTGCTTCCAGGCCTGGTACCATTGGGATGCTATCGCATACGTTAATATCGCACACCATGGCTATACATACATACCCGACACGGCATTTTTCCCTTTCTGGCCATTGGTCGAGCACTTCGGCGGATTACTACTTGGTAGCTCATTTCCCAATTCATACTATTTCGCGGGGCTAATCATTGCGAATACCTGCTTTTTTTTGGTACTTGTCTTACTTTATCGCCTGTTGGCAGAAGATTTCGAACCCGATACGGCACGGAGAGCACTCTTTTATCTTGCATTCTCACCCTATGCAATATTCTTCTTTCTTGGTTATACTGAGTCGCTTTTCATTCTTCTAAGCATTGGCATTTTCTTGCTACTCCGACGAGGTAAGCCCCTTGATTGGTGGTTGGCAGGATTGCTTGGATTCTTAGCAATGCTAACTCGTTCGTCAGGAGTTATCTTAGCGATCCCATACTTTGTCATCTATATACAGCGCTTCTGGATCACATCTGAACGGGCACAACACGGTTGGAGAGAAAAACTGAATGCGTTGGCACCATTGGCGTTGATACCTGCTGGAGTCCTGGTATATATGATCTACTTGGATCAAACTACCGGTAACCCTTTGATGTTCATCTCCCAGGAAGGGATTTTCCATTGGCACCGACACCTCAGCTTCCCCTGGGTTGGGATAGTTTCTGCTTTTGACACAGTTTTTACAACATCTAGCTTTGATAATGTCAAAATACAAAATTTGCTCGATTTGAGCTTTACCCTTATTTCGCTAATTACACTCGTTCTTGGTTGGAAATACATACCTCTACATTATGCGCTCTTTGCGCTAGCATTACTACTCTTCACACTCAGTTTCCCCCAAAGCGCAGAGCCGTTAGCTTCCCAGCCACGCTATATAACGGCGATTTTCCCAATTACCGCAATATTTGCGTTATGGGGTAAACGACCCCGCTTTAATCAAGCTGTTATCGCATTATTTCTTCCATTATTCGCTGTGAACATTATCCTTTTTATAAGCCATCGATGGGTAGCATGAGTATAACAAAGGTGCAAGGCTCTTCTTACCTACATTCAAAAGAATTTCTAAGACAAACTTGAATTAGAATATGCCTGTGAAATGTCCTGTATAGGCGGTATGACATTTTGAGATACAAGGAACTGCTCCATGGATTGCCAGGTTGCGTTGTCGTTATATCCTAATGGTTTCTGACCATCACCTTGCCAGATAGGGATTGTCGCCTGCAAAACGCTCATCGCGTTATTAGTATCCATACCTTGCACATAACTCTGGCTGATCTGAACTGCCTCTTGCGGATTCGCAATCACATCTTTTAAACCCTTTATGGTTGCCTGTACAAAGCCACGCACTACATCTGGCTGGTTGTGCAAGGTACTCTCGGTAGTAATAATACCGTTAGAGATCAGTGGTTGATAGTCAGAAACATCGAACGTGCGGACCTGCAAGCCGTGATTGCTCAACTGGATCGGTTCATTATTCGAATAGCCTACGACGGCATCAAATTTATGAGTCAGCAGTGCCGTCACCTGAGTGAATCCAATCTCTGTAATGTGTACTTCAGAAAGGGATAGGTGTGCCTGGTAGAGCAATGCCAATAATCCAATGTGTGTCGCACCATATGGAGCCGGTTCGCCAATCGTATGGCCTTTGAGATCAGCCAGCGTATGAATGGACGAATTGGCAGGAACGATCAAGCTAACTGGATACCGTTGATAGATCGTTGCTACGTTGACCACTGGCAGATTTTTACTACGCGCTACCAATTCTTCATCTCCTGTGGCAAAGACAAAGTTATCGTGTCCCAATACCATTGAGCCAATCACATCATTCACAAAGCCATGGTGGAACGTGACGTTGAGACCAGCGGCTTTGTAATACCCCTTGCTCTGGGCTACATAAAACGGTGCAAATTGAATATTGGGAATGTAGCCTAGTCCAATTGAAACATTCTTCAAAGGAGTAGCAGTTGACGAACCTGCGCTATTTGAGGTTGATGTCCCACCACAAGCAGCTAGCACCATAGTCAGCAGAAAAAAAAGCAAAGAAATTGATAGCAGAAAAGATGAACGATGACGAACGTGCATATGCAAACTCTCCAATTCAAGTGTATCTACCTTTTCGGGGTAGGGACAACCATTAATAAACGATATCAGCCAGTTTTATGAGTAGCCAGGATGCACTATAATAGATAGCTGCTAGCCCGGCGAGAAAAATGAGTGTCGCAAACAACAGCGGTGCATTAAACTGATCTTTTGCCTCAAACACTAATGCTCCAAGTCCCTGGGCACTATTGCTCACAAATTCTCCAACGAGTGCCCCTGTGATTGAAAGAGTCAGACCAATACGTAATGCTGCAAGAATCGCGGGCAATGCTAATGGAAACTCAATATGTGCCAGCATTGACCAGCCCGAAGCTCCCTCGACACGCGCCGCATCTGTGTAAATGTTATCGATGGTCCGCACTCCCAAGGCAGTTGTAATCACCATGGGGAAAAGCACTACCAGCATACAAAGGATGGTGATTGGTACCAATCCGTAACCCAGCCAGAGAACAAGTACGGGCGCAATTACAATTGCCGGAATGGACTGGCCTGCGACTAAATATGGTTGTACTGTAGCAGCAAGCAGGCGTGATTTCGCTATGGCATACCCTAGCGGTAAAGCTATGATGACACCAAGCAAAAATCCCAACAAACTCTCTTCAATGGTCACCAGTGCATTGCTCAGGAACAAACCTGATCTGAGGCCATCAACCAGTGCAGCGAGCACATCTCGGGGAGCTGGTAATATAAAGTCCGGTACTCTTCCCGTGGCAGTACTTACAAACCAACTCATTAGTAAGACTAGAGCAAGTGCAAGCGGAGGAACTATCAACATCGCACGTTGTGTAGCGATCGGCGTTGTACGCGAACGTCTGATGCCAGGTGATAGTTTTCTACTATCATCAGGCGCTGTTCCTTGCAATTCAAACGATTCTTTCTCAGTAGTTGTTGTTACACTCATTGACTTCCCTCGGTCAAATCTATACTGACAAGTATTCCTAAAAACATAGGTATACCATCAATTCAAATTACCTGGGAGGCTTTGAGGGAGACACAAGGAGAGCGATACGGATAGTCTCTAGAATGAGAGACTGGCCACCCTGCCGTTTAGAACGACAAGATATAGTGATCCGCGCTTTTGCTAAACCTTCTCCCATCCGGACTATAACCGTCGGCTTCGGAATCACACCGAATCTGTCAAGCAACTGGCTGAGATATCAATTTGATGCAAGCCAATTATAGACTCGCGGGCTTTGCAAACATTATCACATGCTTACATTACCGCCGGTCGGGAATTGCACCCTGCCCCGAAGGTCTCTATGTAATAAGTATGGCACATACTAAGAAGGATTTGCAAGGGGAATCTTATCTATTCTCTGTCCTGTGAAATTCCTCTGCAAATGCCACACCATACTTGGTGCCAAGTTCAGCGATGCGCGTTCTGACCATTTTCTCCATTTCCTCGGTTCTTCCAACGAACTGGCTTGCATGGCAGAGCAGCGCTTCGATCTTTTTCTCCATCACGTTAGAGATATCGACAAAATGATTGATATTTGGCGCGCCAGCAATATAAATTTCAGATATTTTATGAGGAAGAAGACCTTCATCGAGCAATTCCGGAAAGTCCCACGGGTTCTGTGACATGGGATAAATTGCTGCCAAAGTCGCCTGACCAGCGGCAAGATGATCTGAATGATAACGACCTAAGATGAGCGTCGGTGTCCAGGTTCTTTCGGGAGACTGGCAAATGACACGAGAAGGGCGATATGTACGTAGCAGACGAACCAGGTCACGCCGCAGTTCAATCGAAGGCTGCAATTGTCCATCTGGATAGTCCAGGAAAAAGACATCTTTCAGGCCAAGTACGACCCCTGCTGCTCGTTGCTCACTCTTCCTGGTATCGGAAATCTCACGCTTTGCAGCAGGACCAACATCGGTAGCATCATCTGATCCTCCACCCGTAGCATCTGTACAGATAACATAATAGACTTCCCATCCATCGCGCACCCATGTAGCGACGGTTCCGGCCGCTGCAAACTCTGCGTCATCAGGATGTGCAACAATGACCATTGCGATTCTCTTCTGCTGTTGTTCTTGTTCACTCACAGTTTATCTTCTTTCTTCCTGAAAAAATATCACTGACTCCTTATATGAGAGGTACATTCCAATGTGCCATCCAGCTACGCGACTTGTGGTCACGTAATCTTATCAAAGCTCGACCACGATAGATATGAAAAGCGAATGAAACAATCAGATCGGGATCATCAGGATCAAATTCAAATATCGTTCCATCTTGATTCAGACTCGCACCTTTGTGGAATCCAGTGTACCATGGTGACATCAAGTTCACGAAGGTAACTGGATGTCCGCTCAATTCCTCAGTGTAAACGAGATTTGGGGCACCCCAACCTGAATGTGTATGTCCACATAGAAACAGTCCAACTTGCTGATATTTACCCAGTATAGTTCTCACTTCAGCAGAGTTTTGGAGCGCGAAGAAAGGGTCCAATGAATGGTAATCAAGGATCTGTACAGGATCACGATCTAAAACTGTATTGTAGAGGGGACAATGGCAAAAGATGACAGAGATATATCCTGGATGTTTTGCGAGTGCCGTTTGCAGAAAGGCGAGTGACTCTTGCGTTAAATAAGGTTCTGGATATCCAATCGGATCGAGCATAATATAGAGCACGTCCCTTTCTACCCAGTAATAACGTAGAGGCTTTCCCCAAAATGTCGTAAAATCTTCGATAAGATGCTCTTCACTTTCACTATTTTCTGCATATAACTCATGATTACCAAGTCCTGGGTAAAACGGTATCTTCCCGAGCAAGGCTGTCAGTTGTTTCTTCGCCAACTGGTAGTTCTCAGGTGCACTCAATTCGATCATATCACCTGGCGATACGCAAAAGGCTGGCGCTCCCTCTTCCGACCAGATCGAACGTAAGTCCCTGAACATTGGTGCGAGGCGTTGCGAATGAAATGTTTCCCATTGATCATTTGCACAATAGTGCAAGTCGCCTATTGCCCAGAAGTGAATTAATTCTCCCTTGCCAGTGTTTGCCGATCTTGCTAACCGTATATCACTCATACAAGGACTGAACCTCCTTCTAACGTACTATTGGTATTATAAACCATCGCTCATTATCATGAGCTAAAAGCATTTCAAATATAGACAGGGCATTACTAAATCCTTTTCACAACCACTTGATCTTTCAAAACTTTCAATACTTCACAATTTGCAGTATCAGGTCTTACGCCGTATAATAGCAATGTTAGTCAGGAGGCATTGGGTGAGCAAAGAACTAACTATCATTCCAATCAAAAGTATTGACGATATCTCCCCAGGAAGTGACCTGGGTTTCATCATCTATAAAGCCATACAAGCCCAAAATATTGAGCTTCAGCAGGGTGATGTACTTGTTGTAACACAAAAAATCGTATCTAAAGCAGAGGGTAACGTAGTCAATCTTGATAATGTACAGGTATCAGAATTCGCTCGCTCACTTGCTGCTGAAAGTAATAAGGACGCTCCCTATATAGAAGTTGTGCTAAGGGAGAGTCGTCGTATTGTGCGTATGGATCGTGGTGTCTTGATTTGTGAGACAAAACATGGTTTCATATGTGCCAATGCGGGTGTAGATGAGTCGAATGTCAATGGAGCGAGAGCAATCACACTGCTTCCCGCCGATCCCGATCATTCTGCTCAGCAATTACGCATACGCTTACAAGATCTTTCAGGTGAAGGTTCTACCTTTGATATAGCAGTAATCATTTCAGATACCTGGGGGCGTCCATGGCGCAATGGTCAAGTCAATATGGCGATAGGGGTAGCCGGCATGAAAGCGATTGTGGACTATCGTGGACAATACGATCCCTATGGATATGAACTCCATGCTAGTGTACTCGCTGTAGCGGACGAGCTAGCATCAGCAGCCGAATTGGTGATGGGAAAAATTGATCACATTCCAGTAGCACTTATTCGTGGTTATACCTATATACCAGGTGAGAGCAGCGCAAAAACACTTTTACGTGACCCCACAACCGATATGTTTCGGTGACACTCTCTTCAACATAATGATACAATCAGATGGAATAAATGAGAAACTCATTCTGTTTTGCTAACTGACCGACTCTCAGAAGAATAACTACATACAGGTGATAGATCAACGTGACAACAAAATCTGAGCAACGACCAGTAACCTTGCCAGTTCGTACAGATACTTTGGCAACATTGTTACAGAGCAGGCGCAGCGTACGAAAATACCAGAATCGACCTGTTTCGCCTGAATTCATAGAGCAGATTCTAGAAGCTGCTCGTTGGGCACCATCCCCACATGGACGACAACCCTGGCGCTTTGCCGTGCTAACTGCACAGAAGATCAAGCTACGACTTGCTGATGAGATGGGTTCTACCTGGCAGCAAAATCTGCAAATGGATGGTCAAAATGCCGAAATTGTCAAAATACGCCTTGAGAAATCATGTCAACGCATTCTCAATGCTCCTGTGATCATCATTCCATGCCTCTATCTCGAAGATCTTGATTACTACCCGGATGAGCGTAGGCAGGCTGATGAAAAAACTATGGCAGTCCAGAGCATTGGGGCAGCGATCCAAAACATGTTGTTGATGGCCTACGACTTGGGACTAGACGCTGGCTGGATGTGTGCCCCTCTCTTCTGTCCTGAAATCGTTTGTGAAGTGCTTGATTTAGACTCGCGGCTTATCCCGCAGGCTTTGATTACTATTGGTTATGCTGCTGCCGACCCACAACGGCGAGAACGATTGCCATTGAGTAGCTTAATCGTGCGCTTCGATTAGCAGTTAAATAGAGGTTTGTATGATTGTTGTTCTAGCCGGCGGAGTTGGTGCGGCACGTTTTCTTCAGGGTCTAGTACAAGTTGTTCCCCAGAAAAGATTGACTGTCATTGTCAATACTGGAGATGATCGTGATTTTTATGGGCTGCATGTATCACCCGATCTTGATATCGTGATGTATACGCTTTCAGGAATAGTCGACGAAGCACACGGTTGGGGCATTCGTAATGACTCCTACAACACGATGCAGCAGTTAACAAACTACGGCAATGAAGATTGGTTTATGTTGGGAGATCGTGATCTCGCCACCCATATCCATCGTACCAACCTTTTACGCCAGGGCAAACCTCTCAGCGAAATAACAGATGAATTGCGCAAACAATTTGGCCTGACACTGCGTATTTTACCCATGTCAGATCAAGATGTTACAACACATATTCAGACACCTGTTGGACTTCTTCATTTCCAGGAATACATGGTCAAACGAAGATGTGCCGATGCAGTATTAGATGTTCTTTTTGTTGGAGCTAGTGAATCACGTCCAGCTCCTGGGGTTCTCGATGCGATTAAAGACGCTGAAGCCATTTTGATTGCACCAAGCAATCCTATTGTCAGTATTGGCAGCATCCTGGCTATCCCCGGCATTCATGATGCATTACACGAGGCAAGTGGAATGGTAGTCGCAATCAGCCCGATTGTTGGTGGAGTTCCAATTAAAGGACCCGCAGATAAGTTGATGCTTGGACTTAGAATGGAAGTCTCACCTGTTGGCGTTGCTCGCTACTATCGTGACTTTTTAGACGTGATGGTGATTGATAAACAAGATGAGCACCTTTTAGGTGAAATTGAGGATCTAGGCATTCCTGCAGTGGCCACAAACACGATCATGCATGATGGTGCTGCCAAGAAAGCTCTTGCTCAGAAAGTACTTGAAGTAGCAAAATTAGAATAGCAAATGGCTATATGAAATATAATGCTCTCATACCAGTTAAATCACTTGCGACAGCCAAAAGTCGTCTTGCATCATCTTTTACCCGGCACCAAAGGGAAAGATTAGTATTGGATATGTTCCACCATGTTCTATGTGTGCTGATAGATAGTGAGTTATTTGAAAAAGTATCAGTGGTCAGCTCAGATAATCAGGTACTAGAGAAGGCTTACTTGTGGGGAGCACAGGCAGTAGTCGAGGAGTACCACAGTCACAACCAGGCTCTACATGCCGCTGCTCTTAAAGAGATTTCAGAAGGCGTAACAACGTTGCTAACGATTTCTGCAGACCTCCCATTACTGACAACACAGGAAATTCGCTGTTTTTATGAGCAATCCTTGCAGGATGATGTAGTGCTTGCTCCATCAAGAGATGGAACAGGAACGAATGCCATTATGGTTCACCCTCCCCTCGCAGTGCCATATGTATTTGGCCCTGGAAGTTTACAAAGCTATGTTGAAGCTGCAAAGCAAAAGCATCTAAGTTATGCAAAGTTTCATAGCATTGGTTTGGCCTTAGATATTGACACTATCGATGACCTGGACGAGGCAGAGAACATCACTAGCAATAGAAAAGAGATTGTCTATGGTTGTTGAGCTATCAGAAAAAGCTCGAGCCTATTTACAAGAGCTGCGTTTTGCAGTACTGGCAACTATTAATCAAGACGGCACACCTCAGCTCACCACGATGTGGTATCTGCTTGAAGATGAGGGTTCGATTTTGATGAATACAAAGGTTGGCCGCGCAAAGGAACGCAACATGAGACGCGACCCGCGCATATCGATCTGTATTGAAGACGGCTACGATTTTCTCACCATCAATGGTACTGTTGAAATGATCGATGACCCTGAGATAGCACAGAATGATATCTACCGCCTATCTAGACGCTACCACGGTGAAGCGAAAGCCAGGCGGCAGATGGAGGAGCAATTCTCGAAAGAGACACGTGTAAGCCTGCGCCTAAAACCGGAAAGTATTATAGAATATTTTTAATACTGATGGTATGGACAAGCAGTAAGGAGAACAACGCATGACCAGAACTTACGGCAGCCAGAGCATGGTTGCGCCTCTACGCACTGTGCTGGTGAAACGTCCTGATGACGCCTTCGCAGTGAGCGACCCAGTAGCATGGCATTATACAGCTCGGCCGGAACTAGAGATAGCCCAACAAGAACATGATGCTCTGATAACCTTGCTGCGTCAGAGAGGGGTAGAAGTTGTCTACCACGATGAGCCGCAGCCCGATCATGCCGACGCAATCTTTGCTTTTGATCCAGCCCTTGTGACTGACATTGGATCAATTATTCTGAGCATGGGCAAGTCATTACGAAGGGGCGAAGAGGCAGCGATGGCACGCCGCTTTGAGCAGTTGGGTATACCTATACTATACACATTACATGGTGATGCGCGTGCTGAGGGAGGAGATCTATTGTGGGTAGACCATGACACACTGGCAGTGAGCCTGGGCTTCCGCACCAATGCGGAGGGAATGCGCCAGCTTCGCGAGGTTTTATCAGGAATAGGAGTCAAGTTCATCCCAGTAGAATTGCCATACTATACTGGTCCCGAGGCTTGCCTGCATTTGCTTTCACTGATTAGCATTGTCGATGAAAACACTGCTGTCGTGTACCCCCCGCTTATGGCAGTACCTTTCTGGCAGGAGTTACAAAGGCGCAATTTCAAACTAATCGTAATTCCTGATGAAGAGTTCCCAACACTGGGCACTAACGTTCTGGCCCTAGCGCCCCGTAAATGCTTGATGCTGGAGGGAAATCCCATCACGAAACACTTACTGGAAGAAGCAGGCTGTGAAGTCATGACGTATAAGGGTAATGAAATCTCGCTTAAAGCTGAAGGTGGACCAACATGTTTGACAAGGCCAATTTTGCGGGATTATGCGTAGGCTAATTTAATCCTTTTCCTAGTCAGGTGTTGCTGTATATGTCACAAACATGCCAGTAGGCTCGGTTCTCACTCCTGTTGTACAGTATTGAAAGCCACTGGGAAGTCCTTCAGGTCTTTCCTGTAACTGTTGATTGATTTGGCTCTCAAAGTTCTGAGCAAAGCGTGTCACAGGAATAGTGCTGAAATCGGCATGCACAATATGTATCTTTAGAACGCAGGAACTCACATATAGTTGCACAACAAAAGTAAAAGGCCTGACCACTTGAACACCCAATATACTAAATACATCCTCCCCACTCACCATCATTTGACTACCCTGTGTCAGGTTCACATTGACATTTTGGATTTTTCCTGGCATACCTGAACTATTTAAATTCTTCGTCACAAGCTGAGTGATGAATGATCTATTAGCTTCCACAATAATGTCTCCCCTGGAAGATGCAGGTACGACGATTATTGGCCTCACACCTGATTCACCAAAGAGAAATAGTGCTGTAATGCCAAGCGCTATCCCTACCAACAGCGTTATAAGTGGGATGAGTACACGACCTGTTCGGCTTCTCAACCACCCGCGAACTCGAACAAAACGGGGTTTAATCAGGATAGTCTGAGCATCTTGCTGTGAAGGCAATGGAGCCGAAGAAGGCTGATTCTGATACGACATGCATTTCTCCTGTGCATTTGTTTAGGCTATCTTACAGATTTCATGTTAGGAATGCAAGTTTTTAAATAACATGTTGTGTTGAAGAGAAATTGTGCAATGTGCACAAAAAACTAGTCAAGAATTTCGGATAATCTAACAGTAGTATCTTAAGCAGTAGAAGAGTATCATCATAGAAGAGATATTGTAAGTAGGTAGGAATGTGAAAAACCTAGTATCTTGTGTAAAGTGTATCAAAATATTCTGTCAGAGCAAGCATCCTGTGCTAGCATCGTTTACAGAATACTTGTCGAAGGAGAGCAACAGATATGACCCCCGAAGAGGTATTGCAATTCGCTAAAGAGCAAGGCACAAAGATGGTCGATTTGAAGTTTGTGGACCTGCCGGGCATGTGGCAGCATTTCACTGTTCCAATACGCGAACTTGAAGAAGAAACATTTGTTGAAGGAAAAGCATTTGATGGCTCCAGCATACGCGGATTTCAAACGATCAATGAAAGCGATATGTTACTTATCCCCGATCCAGCTACAGCTATCATGGATCCTTTTACTACCATTCCGACATTGAGCCTGATCTGTAATGTCGCCCATCCAGGGCCAGCAGGCCGTAAGAAATCCTATAGCCGTGATCCCCGCTACATTGCCAGAAAAGCAGAGGAGTATCTGCGCTCAACCGGCATTGCCGATATAAGCTACTTTGGCCCTGAGGCAGAATTCTTTATCTTTGACAACGTACTCTACAATTCAACAGCAAATATCCAATATGCAGAAATCGACTCGGAAGAAGCGCACTGGAATAGCGCGAGTAACGGCAAACCTAACCTCGGCCACCGCATGCGTGTGAAGGAGGGATACTTCCCTGTAGCACCCAATGACACACTACAAGATATTCGTAGCGAGATGGCGCTTGTGCTCGAAGAGCTTGGCGTGCTGGTTGAGGCGCAGCACCATGAAGTTGGCGGACCAGGGCAAGCTGAGATCGACATCCGTTTCAACTCTCTACTCAAGACTGCAGACAATATGATGTTCTACAAATATGTTGTCAAGAACACTGCCCGCAAGCACGGCAAGACCGTCACATTCATGCCCAAACCTGTGTTTGGCGATAATGGTTCCGGTATGCATGTCCATCAAAGCCTTTGGAAAAATGAGAAGCCGCTCTTCTATGATGGCGAAGGCTATGCTGGTCTCTCCCAGCTTGCCCGTTATTACATCGGGGGTCTGCTGACACACGCACCTGCGCTCCTGGGGATTGTTGCTTCAACTACTAATAGCTACAAGCGCCTGGTACCGGGCTTTGAAGCTCCAGTCAACCTGGTTTTCTCAAAAGGCAACCGCAGTGCAGCCGTGCGCATCCCACTGACCGATTGCCCCTCGGCAAAACGTGTCGAATTCCGTCCGCCCGATCCAACATCGAATCCCTACCTGGCATTTACCGCCATGTTGATGGCCGGTCTCGATGGTATTCGTCGTGGCATTGAACCGAGCGACCACGGCTATGGCCCCGTGGATCGTAACTTGTACCACCTGTCAGAGGAGGAGTTACACGAGATCCGGTCCGTACCTGGTTCCCTGGATGCAGCTCTGGATGCTCTTGAGGACGACCACTCCTTCTTGCTTGAGGGAGGTGTCTTCACAACAGACCTGCTTGAACACTATGTTGACCTGAAACGCTCTCAAGCCGACGAGGTACGCTTGCGTCCAACACCGATTGAATTTGCGCTGTACTACGACGCATAAGCTTAGATTTAGAATCCGAACAAAGGCTGTAAGTGATCCCTGACAATCATTTACAGCCATTCTATATTTCCTCATAACAATTACCCAGCAAATATTGCGTAAACATCCCCAGATACAACTTACGAATACCCAACTTTGCGGCCTTGAAATAGCGCCTGCTTTGATGCATACTTAGCTCAAGCTAACAATATTTCATACTACCAACAAAGGGGTTGTGATTATGCAAGTCGGAGTTGGACTACCCAGTACTATCCCCGGTGCACAAGGACAGCTCATTATTGAATGGGCTTGCAGGGCAGATGAAGGTCCATTCTCCAACCTGGGAGTACTGGATCGACTGGTCTATGATAGTTACGATCCACTCATTACACTGGGCACAGTTGCTGGCGTTACTCACCGTGTCAAACTGGCTACCACCATTATTATTGGTCCACTACACAATAATTCTTTACTTGCTAAGACCGCTGCCTCGCTTGATGCCCTCTCCGGAGGGAGGCTTGTGCTAGGTCTGGCAGTCGGCGCACGCAAAGAGGATTATGACGCCTCTGGTGTTGACTATCGAGATCGTGGAAAGCGGCTCTCGGAACAACTATCCTCATTACGCTCTTTGTGGGAAGAAAACCACAGTGGACCCAAAACGACTCGTCACGGCGGCCCAGATATCTTGGTAGGCGGTTTAAGTGACCAGAGTTATGCTCGAATGGTGCGTTACACAGATGGTTATGTGCATGGTGGAGGACCACCCAGAGCCTTTGCGCGTGCAGCCGACAAAGCGTTTGCCGCATGGAGTGACGCAGGTCGCCCTGGCAAACCACAGCTCTGGGCACAGGGGTACTTCGCACTCGGTGATGACGGCGTAATGAAAGCAGGCTACCGCTATCTGAGAGATTACTACGCTTTCACCGGTCTTTTTGCGGAGAGAATTGCAGCGGGTCTTTTGACAAGCCCTCAAGCCGTGGCTCAGTTCATTCGAGGCTATCAAGATGCAGGTTGTGACGAGTTGGTGCTCTTCCCGACTGTACCCGATGTAGCACAACTCGATCGACTCGCTGAGATACTTCAGGCACAAGGGATGGGGAGGGCAGGATGAAGATAGTTATACTTGGTGGAGGTCCAGCAGGACTTTATAGTGGTTTGCTCATCAAAAAGGCCAATCCCGCCTACGATATCACCATTATCGAGCGCAATGCAGCAGATGTTACCTATGGCTGGGGCGTCGTTTTTTCCGATCGCACACTAGCTTCATTCCAGAGGGCCGATAATAAAACATATGAACAGATCACCGATCATTTCGTGATTTGGGATACTATTGATGTCTATTATCGAAATCAAAAAATAAGTTGTGGAGGACACGTTATCTCTAGCATTTCGCGCAAAAGCCTGCTGAACATCTTACAAAATCGTTGCTTTGAGCTTGGCATTAATCTAAGATTTAGTTGCGAGATAAACGACCTTGCCGAGCTTGAAGACTATGATCTGCTAATTGCCGCGGATGGACTCAACAGCATTGTGCGTAAAAAATATGAATCAAGTTTCAAACCAAGTCTTGAATACGGTAAGGCAAGATACATCTGGCTTGGCGCTAATAAGGTACTTGATGCTTTCACATTTATTTTCCATGAAAATGAACATGGTTTGTTTCAAGTCCACTCCTATCCTTTCAATGGCACAACAAGTACCTTTATCATTGAGTGTGACGAGGCTTCCTGGCTGAAAGCTGGTCTTGATAAGGCAGATGAGGCACAAAGTTTAGCCTACTGTCAGCAACTTCTTGAAGACAATCTCGGTGAAGCAACACTGCTATCAAATAATTCAAAATGGATCAGTTTTCCAATGCTTAAAACACAGCACTGGCACCATAAGAACGTGGTGTTGCTCGGTGACGCCATACACACAGCCCACTTCTCCATTGGATCGGGAACAAAACTGGCTATGGAGGATGCCATAGCTCTTTCCAGCGCGCTGGAACAGCATGTTGACCTGGAAACAGCCTTGAATGAATATGAATTAGAGCGAAAACCTGTCGTTGAGATCTTTCAAAAAGCTGCCAGAGAAAGCCAGTCCTATTTTGAAACTCTCAAGCGTTATATGACCCTTGACCCAATACAATTCACTTTCAATTTGCTCACCCGCAGTGGTAGAATTACCTATGACGATCTTCGTTTACGTGATCGGCGCTTCGGAGATATGGTTAATCGCTGGAATGCTAACAAAGCCATTTCGCAATCCAGCACCAGGTACTCCTCAGCAGTTCAAACTCAGACTATTTTTGCGCCACCACCTATATTTACAACACTAACATTGCGTAGCGTCCATCTACCTAATCGCATAGTCTTATCACCACGTTCCAATTGCGCGGCTCAGAATGGCATGCCTGTCGAAGCATATACAAATCAGATACAAAACGCAGGATCCAGTGGTGCTGGCATGGTGGAAACCGAGCAAGTTGCTATTTCCGCTCAGGGACGCATCACACCAGAGAGCGCCGGTATATATCATGCAGACCACGTTGAAGCATGGAAACGAGTCGTCGAATTTATTCATAGCCATACACAAGCGAAGGTCGCAATCCAGTTGAATCATGCCGGACGCCGTGGCTCGACTCGTTCGAGAACAAAGGGACTGGACAGGTCGCTGCACGAAGGCAACTGGTCACTGTTCTCAGCATCATCCATACCTTACACACCATCTAATCAGGTTCCCAGAGAGATGAGTCGAGACGATATTGACAGTGTACGTGACAATTTTGTGCTTGCTACTCAGAGGGCACACGAAGCTGGGTTCGATGTATTGCAACTCAACTTTGCTCAAGGGTACTTATTAGCAAGCTTCATATCACCCCTCACCAACCATCGAAAGGATGAATTCGGTGGAGATCTTAAGCATCGAATGCGTTTCCCCCTGGAAATATTCGATGCAGTGCGTGCAGCCTGGCCTCCGGACAGGCCCATCTCTGTTACCATCTCTGCCAGTGACTGTGTCAAGGGTGGCTTTGAAGTTGACAACGCTGTAACAGTCGCTCAAATGCTCAAAGAGCATGGGTGTGATATAATCGCGGTTGTAATAGGCCAAACTACCATTGACAGCCAACCTGCTTATGGACGGGGTTTCCTTACACCATTCAGCGACCAGATACGTAACGAGGCATATGTTCTCACGATGGTCGGAGGGTACCTGACAACTAGCGACGAAGTCAACACATTGATCGCTGCTGGCCGTGCCGACTTATGCATTATGGACCCACCACAATTGAATGAGCTGTACTGGGCTACAACGGCTACTTAAATCTCATTGCTTAAGAACGCGATTGGAGGATCTTTTCAAATGTCGAATGAGAACAGCCACCTGTTCGCTGGAAAGCGAGCAGTAGTCACAGGCGCGGGAAGAGGCATTGGCCGTAGTATCGCTTTAGCACTTGCACAAGCAGGAGCAGATGTAGCTGTGACCGCCCGTACCCATTTAGAAATCGAACAGCTCGTAACCGAAATTCAAACAAGAGGATGCCGGAGCCTAGCAGTTTCTTGCGATGTGACCGATCCCGAACAGGTCACCCATATGGCCACAACCTTTATTGAGGGTCTGGGTGGTGTAGATATTTTAGTCAACAACGCTGGGAATGCCGTGAGTCACAAGTTTTCGAACCATCCTGATGAACTTTGGCATCGTATGCTCTCCATCAATTTGACCAGTGTTTACTACGTTACCAAGGCTTTCGTCCCCTCATTAATAGAACAGCGTTATGGCCGCATCATTAACATCGCCTCCATTGCCTCCAGGGTTGGAGGAAGCTATATCGCTGCATATACCGCCGCAAAACACGGTGTGCTCGGCCTCACTCGTGCCCTTGCTGTGGAATTAATGCCCTATAATATCACGGTCAATGCAATCTGTCCTGGGTATGTGAATACTCCTATGACCGATGGGAGTGTCAGCAATATCGCAGCTCGCACTGGAATGCCCGAGTCAAAGGCACGCGAGGCTTTAGAAAACACAAGTCCACAAAAACGCTTGATTGAGCCGGAAGAGGTTGCAGCCATCGCAGTCTTCCTGGCACAAGATACTAATAGGGGTATTACTGGACAGGCCATCAACATTGATGGCGGCGGTCAGATGTCATAATTTCTTTAAAGGAGGCCTGTTTTGAGCTTCGACTTTCTATATGACGTGTACGATAGGGTAGCAACACTCACATTTAACCGCCCCGAAGTGATGAACGCACTGACGTTTGAGATTTACTCCCAGTTACGAGATCTGTTTGAAACTTTACGTTACGACGATGCTGTGCATGCCATCGTGATTACTGGCACGGGCGACAATTTCTGCTCGGGTGGTGATGTGTACGAAACCATCGGTGAACTACTCAAACGTGATATGAAAGGCCATCTTGAGTTCACTCGCATGACCGGTGCTGTAGTGCAGAATATGCGATTACTCGATAAACCCATTATCGCTGCCCTCAATGGCATGACTGCCGGAGCCGGAGCGGTAATAGCATTAGCTGCTGACTTACGTATTGCCTCTGACAGAGCACGCTTTGCTTTCCTGTTCACAAAAGTGGGTCTGACCGGAGCCGATATGGGAGCCGCCTATTTGTTGCCACGAGTTGTTGGTTTGGGCCGTGCTTCAGAGCTATTGATGCTCGGCGACACCATCGACGCCATCACCGCTGAACGTTATGGGCTTGTGAATCGCGTGGTATCCCACGATGAACTGTTACCCTCAGCAAAAGCTTGGGCCAAAAGATTCGCACAGGGGCCAACCCTGGCTATCTCAATGACCAAGCATTTGATTAATCACGAATTGAGCATGGATCTTGTCTCCGCAATTGAAGCCGAAGCTCAGGCGCAGGCGCTCATGCTCATGGGAGACGATCACCAGCGCTTCTTTGAAGCTTTCAAAGCAAAGGAAAAGCCGAAGTTCACTGGAAGGTAGAGTGTATATCATGGAAAAAACTATCATCAATCCACCAACTCTCGCACCCTCTGTTGGTTTTAGCCATGGTGTCCTTGTTACTGGTGGACACCTGCTATTCTTAGCAGGTCAAACTGGTAGCAATCCTGAGGGGCAGATTATGGCACCCGGTGATCTGGTAGCTCAATACGAACAGACACTCCGCAATCTTCAAACCGTTGTGGAATCAGCAGGTGGAAAGATGCAGGATATTACAAAGTTAAATATTTTTGTTCGCGACAGAGATGATTATCTCGCTCATCTCAAACCCCTGGGCATAGTGCATCAATCATTCTTCGGCGCCTATTATCCGGCTATGGCTCTGTTTGAGATTTCAGGCTTCTTTCAGAACGAAACACTTGTCGAAATAGAGGGTTTTGCCGTAATTGATACTTAAGTGTAGAGGCGACCCTCGCGGTCGCCCGGCGGCTACCTCTGACTGTTATATCATTCAAACACGAGAAGAGTAGCAATGGACTTTGAACTTACTCCAGAACAAAAGAGCATCCAACAACAGGCACGCCAGTTTTCTGAACAAGAGGTGGCACCAATAGCACGAGCAGCAGACGAGAAAGGCGAATTTCCCATACACCTGGTCAATCGCATGGGCGAATTGGGCTTCCTGGCAGGGCCAATAGAGCCTGACTATGGCGGATCGGGCATGGACTATGTAAGTTACGCTTTAGTTTGTGAGGAATTGGGACGAGTCGATTCCTCTGTACGTGGTTTCTTGACTGTCCATACAAGTCTCGTCTCTCTCTGTATTCGTGATTGGGGTACCGAAGAACAGAAGCGTAATTATTTGCCGCGTCTGGCAAAGGGTGAGTGGATCGGCTGTTATGCTCTAACCGAACCGAACGCAGGATCAGATGTGGCCAGTATGGAAAGCACTGCCATTGAAGAAGGGGATTACTACATCCTGAATGGCGAGAAAATCTGGATCACCAATGGCACAAGTGCTCATATTGCCATCGTATTCGTAAATCGTGACCGCTCAGCTCGTCATAAGGGCATTTGCGCTTTCCTTATCGAAACCGGTACTCCCGGTTTCCATCGAGAGCCCATGCCGGGCAAGGAATTAGGCCATCGTGCATCAGAACACGTACACATTACTCTTAAAGATTGTCGGGTACATAAAAGTGCGTTACTTGGCGCCCCAGGAGAGGGTTTCAAAGTTGCAATGTCTGCCCTGGACCGTGGTCGGCTGGGAGTAGCAGCAGGCGCACTTGGCATAGCGCAAGCCTGTCTGGATGCATGTATTGACTATACAACGCAGCGCCGCCAGTTTGGTCAACGTATTGCGGACTTTCAAATGATTCAGGCAACATTAGCTAATATGGCCGCTGACGTAGAGGCAGCACGGCTACTTGTCTATCGTGCTGCGTGGATGAAAGATCAGGGACTATCCGCAACTAAAGCTACTTCTATCGCCAAGCTATTCGCTACAGAGGCTGCAATGAAAGCAGCGTCAGAAGCAGTATTGATACATGGCAATCGTGGCTATTCAAACGAATTCCCGGTGGAACGCTATTACCGGGATATCAAAGGCTTGCAAATCTATGAGGGAACCAGCCAGATTCAGCGCATCATTATTGCACGCGAATTGGTCGGACGTAGTAGATAAACCTTAGTAATGTATAATGAGCATACCTACTACAGGTCGTCTTAACAGTCCGCACCACTTAGCAAAGCTTAGTTGAGTGACTCGTTTCGATATTGCATCCTTGTTTCCAAAGGAGGGAACATCATGAGTGTGTATTCAGCTCACGTTGATACCTTTGCACATGACAATTTGCCACCACGCTACCAATGGCCCGACCTGATCTTTACGCTCCCCGAATTACAATATCCCGAACACATGAATTGCATAGTTGAACTGTTAGATACGAAGATCCAAGAGGGATACGGAGATCGCCCAGCGATTTTCAGTGCTGATGGTGTCCTGACCTACGCACAGATGCAGGCACAGGTCGATAAAGTTGCTCATGTGTTAACGCATGACATGGGGCTTGTACCGGGCAATCGTGTACTGCTGCGCAGCGCCAACAATGCCATGTTGGCCATCTGCTGGTGTGCCGTCGCCAAAGCCGGGCTTATCGTAGTAGCAACTATGCCTTTATTGCGTGAAAAAGAATTGGTAGACATTATCGAGAAGGCCCAAACCACTGCCGCCATATGCGACAGACGCCTTGATGCCGAACTCCAGACTGCCCAACAACGTTGCCCAGTACTAGAACAGATTATGTATTTCAACGATCCATCCACCGAGGGGCTTGAAGCACATATGTCTAAATGGAATGAGCCTTTCAGCGCGGTGGATACTGCTGCAGAAGATACAGTGCTGATCGCCTTCACTTCTGGCTCAACGGGCCAGCCGAAGGCAAGTATGCATTTTCATCGTGATATTATCGCAGCATGTGATTGTTTCCCGAAATCAATCCTTCATATGGCATCGGATGATATCTGCATTGGAACGCCTCCATTGGCCTTTACATTCGGTCTAGGAGCTTTGCTAATCTTCCCGATGCGTGTAGGTGCGGCAACGGTCTTACTTGAGAAACTGACCCCTGAAAGTCTTCTCTCAGCCATCAGTGAATACCATGTGACTATCGCCTGGTCCAGCCCACTCTTCTATCGCCAGATAGCGGAGATCGCAAGCAAATTTGATATCTCGACGCTTCGCCAAAGTGTCTCCGCAGGTGAATGGCTTCCTGTTTCGACACGCACGATGTGGTGCGAAGCAACTGGTATCGAGATGGTCGATGGTATTGGCTCCACCGAGATGCTGCATATCTTCATTTCATCAGCAGGTGACGAAGTTCGTCCCGGTGCTACTGGCAAAGTGGTGCAAGGCTATCAGGCATGTATCCTTGACGAGAATGGACAACAGTTGCCATCTGGCACAATTGGGAGACTTGGTGTGAAGGGACCAACTGGATGTCGCTACCTGGCCGACGAGCGGCAACGCACCTACGTCCAGCATGGTTGGAACCTTACAGGTGATGCATATCTAATGGATGAGGATGGTTATTTCTGGTTTCAGGCTCGCACAGACGACTTGATTGTCACAGCAGGTTATAATGTTGCAGGGCCAGAAGTCGAAGGAGCTCTACTTATGCATCCTACCGTGGCGGAGTGTGCTGTTGTAGGCGCACCCGATGCAGAACGTGGCACCATCGTTAAGGCATTTGTCGTACTCAAGCCTGGTGTAGTCGGAGATGCCGCTCTCATAAAAACGTTGCAGGACTTCGTCAAGCAAAGCATAGCCCCGTATAAGTATCCACGCGCCATTGAATTCTGCGATGCATTACCCCGTGCAGGTACCGGGAAGATACAACGCTACAGGTTACGCCAGCAAGAGCACGGTGGTATCAATCCCTGAGCAAAGAATCGGCAGGGTATTCCATCACTACGCGGATGAAGCTCAAAGTACTCTGTCTGTACATTTCATACCGAGATCAACGGAATCGCCACCAGTGCAACAAATATACCAATTGTCTGTAAACGAGTCACACGTTCCCTGAGAATTATTATTGCCAATAGAACGGTTACAGCAGGGTACAAAGACGAGAGTATCGCAGCGACATCAAGTCGCCCAGCATGCGTAGCTAGCACAAAGAACACATTGCCTGCCACGTCCAGTGCTCCTGCTAAAAATACCACAGGCCAAACTGACTTCTCTGGTAGAACCTTCTGTCGCCGGATGAGTACAACAGCAAACAAAAGGAGAAGAGAAGAGAGCCTTGCAGCGGCAAGCGGCCAAAATATGGCACCATGGCTGACTCGGCTAATAAGAATAAAAAAACTTCCGAAACCTAGTCCTGCAAGTAATGCCAGTCCCAAACCTTTAGGTCGTCCTTTCACTACCCCAAGACCCGAAATAAGTCCTACAGCAATAAAAGCGAGCACGAAACCAATGAGCTGTATGGGTGCTGGTAACCCTTCAATTAACACACCAAAAAGCACGGGCACGGCGGCAGAAAGCATAGCAGCTATTGGAGCAATAATGCCCATGCGGCCAATTGACAGTGCCTGGTAGAACGCCACAAGCCCTACTGCGCCAGCCAGACCTGCCACACCTCCCCACATTAAATCTAGAGTTGAAGGAAATGGTTCAGACCATATTAAGGCGAGGGCAATTAACATGCAAAGGCCAACTGTATACGCACCAACAACTACACTCAAAACTTGAGCACGGCGAGTAGCGAACCCACCACTGAAATCTCCTGCTCCCCATGAGACCGAAGCAGCAAGTGCAAACGCTACTGTGCTGAGTTCATGAAACATTCTGAAATCCTCAAGAGAGACCAAACAAACATTTTAAAGCGAGAGTTCTTGCTGTAGCTTCGTCATTTCAGCTTGAAATCTAGCTTGCAGTACTTGTCTATCCTCTGCTGGCAGAAAACTACAACGCACCCCATTGAGAAGTATTTCGTCGATCGTATTGATATCAAAATTGAAAGGATCAACCAGCAATTTTACCTCGTTATTAAATGTCGTGTTGAACAGAGGTGGATCATCGGAGTTAATAGTAACAGGCACACCTGCTTTATGGAGGCTACGTAATGGATGCGCGGCAAGATCAGGGTAAACCCCCAATCTAATATTACTCGTTGGACATATTTCGAGAGGGATATGCCGTTCAGCTAGATATGCAACAAGCTCAGAATCCTCAATCGATCTTACCCCATGGCCAAGCCGTTCTGCACCCAACACTCGAACTGCTCCCCAGACACTTTCAGGGCCAACTGTCTCTCCAGCATGTGGCGTACTATGTAATCCTGCCTCAAGGGCTTTCTCAAACCATTTTGCATATTGTTCTGGTGGATTACCAACCTCTCCTCCACCAAGTCCCAGAGCGACCACACCATCATTCATACCCTCCTCTGCTACTGTCAGAGTATACTCGGCTCGCCTGCGATTAAGCATCACATCAGGAATATCACGCACAATATCAAAAACCCATCTGATCTCTACGCCAAATTCCGTCTGTGCTCTCAGACGTCCTTTTGTCAATCCGCTAAAGAACACATCAAAAGGAATACCCAATGAGAACTGATGGGTGCTTGGTGAGAATGTCACCTCAGCATAGCGCACATTTTGCCGGGCCATATTAGCCCCAAATTCGTAGGCAATTAACTCGTAATCATCACTTGTTTTCAAACAGCTTGAAATTTCAAAGTAAATCTCGATGAAATGGTCAAAATCGCGGAATGTAAACCAGTCTTGTAAATCTTCGACATTCTGTACTGGCAGTTTCACATCATTGCGCAGTGCCAGCATTAAGAGTGTAGCTGGTTGTATTGAACCCTCCAGGTGCACATGCAATTCAGCCTTCGGAACAGCTTCAATATACCGATCGATTTGCGTTCGTCCTTCCAACATCATCGGCTCACATCGTGATCTTGAAAGTATGGACGCCAGGGTCCAGAGCCTGGAATGAGAGGCAAACTTTCAATCAGGCTCAACCAATGTGTCGTCGTTGTCGAGAGAACCGCCTTCACTGTATCGAGCAAGTTATTCATCAATCTGCCTCCCAGGTTCTTCATTAAGTGACTTAGTATAATAACTATATTACAGTAAAAGGCGCTTGAATAGTACAGCCATTTGCCGAAGTTAGCAAGGCCAAATGAGGCTACATTCAACAAATATCGTAGTATATTACTTTTTTACAAACAACATACCAGCGGCAGCGAGAAAAAAGAACAGCGCTGCTGCTCCAAAGATCACTCTATAACCTAACGCTGTTTGCCCCGCTCCAGCAGCTACATTAATAATCACACTACCCATCAAAGGAGCAACAATTGCAGGTAACGTTGTTGATGCATTCCAAACTCCTAGATCTTTACCTGCTTTCTCAAGTGATGGTAATACATCGATGGACAAAGCCCAGTTAACGCTAGTATAAGCTCCGTACCCCAATCCAAACAGCACACCCAACAACCAGAGCCAGGTTATCAGATTATTTGGAAAGATAACAAATGCTAATGCAGCCAGACTCATACACAATGTGGCTGCACATACTACTGGTGCGCGTCGTTTGAAGCGGTCAGACAGAATACCAGACACTAAACCACTTACTATCGCGCCGCCCAATGCCAGCATCGCTACAATTCCTGTAACCTGCACAAAGTTAGCAATATGCTGCACCCTGGCAAAATAATACTCAATGAACGTCATGAATAGTGTCAACCCAAGTATAAGACAAACGCGGTCCAGAAACACCATTCTAAAATTATGGTTCCCCCATGGCTCGGTCCATTCGTGCAAGAAATACTGGGCAAGTTCAAACAGTGTCTTCCCTCTTTTACTGGTATTTTCAGACCTGTGTGTCAGGAGCGGAATTTCACGTACTCCAAATACTGTTATCAAAACACCTATTAATACAAGAAAAGCCGTCACAATATAATAAATTCCTGCATTAGATCTGATCATACCCAGACTAAAAGCATGCTGGTTTACTCCTCCAAGTAACAAGGCTGCAAGACCCAGCCCGACTACGTTTCCCAAGATCGTCATCCCACCCACGAAGCCCGCAGTCACTCCTCTCTGCTCCTCCGGCACACGATCAGGCATCAAGCCCTGATAAGCAGGAGTCAAAATATTTTTCCCTAACAATAAGAGTGCAAGTCCAACCACAAAAATCACCATACTACCGGCGTTTACGAGTAATGGTGTACTCAACACTAGTAGCAAACCACCAATCACGATATAAGGACGACGGCGTCCAAAACTACTTGGGGTCTGATCAGAAAGTGTCCCTATGAGAGGTGGCATGAATAGTGAAATAATTGAAGCTGTTATCATAAGCCAGCTTAGAAATAGCACTTGTTGCGCACTTCCCACTTGGTTGGAGGAAATGAATAGCACAATTTGAGTTGGGATGACAATAGGCAATAGAGCCGATGATTGCGCATTAAGACCAAACCATAGAGTATTGAGAACCAATTGTCCACGCAGAGAGATTCTTGAAACTGTAACCTCGCTACTAAATTCACTCGCTACAAACTCACGATCTTTTACTGAATACATTACTTCCTCATTCGCCAAATTCTTTCGGATACAATTTTATTGAAACAGCCCTCATTAAAACATATGCTGCATATACTGAATTACACGAAAAAACTTCTCTAAGAGCAGATAGAAGCGCTTTTAGTATACTTACTATCGGCACAACCATTACAAATTACGTAGTACTTTTACCTTCAAATCCCAATCTTGAAGTAGCGGCGAAGCTAGAAGGCAATAAAAGATGAACTCACCTAGCATGTGGAGAAGTTAGATAATCTAGAAGTCAAATAGCTCTGTGCTGCCTATCATCCATGACACTGCTTGAATTTGCGACCGCTGCCACACGGACAAGGTTCATTCCGTCCTGCTTTAGAAAACGCTTTCTGTAAATGCGCTTCCTCTGCCGCCAGCACCAGCTGCACTTCTGCTGGTCAAAGTTGGTTCGCCACCCTGCCAGGCTACCGTGACTTCTGGAGCACGCTGAGATTCAAGTAACTGTCGAATGTACGATTCGAGGATCTTGTCACTCATACGAAAACGACTGTTAGGATAAAGCTTCTCCTTGGAGAGGAAAAAACAATACGTGCAATCGAGGTTACAGGTTGCGCCAGAAGGCTTGCTCAAGACATGAAAGTACGAGGGAGCGTTCTTCGGCCAGCTAGCTGGGAGGCTGGGCATCGTATCAGGTACTGTATGTAATGGAGACAAAGGGATAATTCTTGGTATTTGCATGAACTTTGCTAACAGCTACCTTTCTTACGGGCTCAAATATACTAACTGACAAAAGCCTCATCTGGTTTGTCAGTGGTTATAGATGTTGTCAACTTCTACCCATCATACAGCAACCATGTTGTAAATAACAAACTTGTGATCAACATTAATGTCTTGTATACTGGATTTGTTGCGAAAACACATCTTTTGTCGGAAATCTTGGGGTTGAAAATGGATCAGAATCTAAAAAAACAAGTCTTACGCACTTTCACCTATGGTCTCTATGCAGTTTCGTGTGCTAATGAAGGTGAAGTAAATGTATTCACAGCAAACTGGCTAACTCAGGTATCATTCGATCCACCACTGCTCGCCGTATCGGTAGAGAAAATTTCGAAATCGTTGCCAATGATTCTCCGCAGCCGTAAATTTACTGTCAATGTCTTGCGCTCAGGTGATCGAGAACTGGCAGGCAAACTCGGTAAATCGGCTCTACGAGATCCAGATAAGCTGGTCAATGTCGCATTTCATCCAGGCTTAAATGGCTGTCCCATTCTCGAAGTTGCACTCGCCTGGGTGGCATGCGAAACACACAATACTGTTGAGGCAGGAGATTCAACCTTGATTATCGCTGAAGTTATCGATGTTGGTATGCTGGGCGAAGGGCAACCACTCACAATGGCTGAAGCTGGTTTCCGCCACGCAGGGTAACGAAGCAGCAAAGCGCTTGCTAAGGTCCTTAACTCTGAGATATACTCAAAGTGTCTCTTAAACGACATGCTAAAAGGAGCAATCTGCATGCTGAAAGGGAGCAATGTCTCCTCAGGTACTGAAGCAAATAAAAACGACTGCACATTTTGTAAACGTACCGAAATATCATATATTCTGAAAGAAACATCAAATTTTCTCCTCGCTGCCGATCACGCTCCATTAGTCGAGGGTCACATCTTAATTATTCCAAAACAGCACTTTGCCTGCTACGGAGAGGTTCCAGCCAAATTCGACGCTGAATTATATTCTATTAAACACGAAGTTCAGCGATTTTTCACACGATATTATGCTCCAACGGTATTTTGGGAACATGGCATATTCAAGCAAACGATTTTCCATGCTCACCTACACTGTTTCCCCTGGGGAAAAAGCGGGTACGACCTCGAGGAGAATCTGCATAATATCATCGTTTCTTCACAAGAAGAAGTGCGGCGCTGGTATGCTTTGCAAGGTCACTATTTCTATATGGAAGATAGTAACAGAGCACTTCTTTTTGCGCCCGAGATGGATCGCTACCTGGGAATAGTTAAGAATGTTTTTTGGCGAGGTATAGTATCCCGTGGGGGAAAAGTCGAGTTGCGCTCTCCACAACAACGCCATGAAGAAGGGGTACCTCTAATCAAGGCGATGATCGATAAGTGGCACTCATTTCAAGAATAAGGAGCTGACTTTGTCAATAAAACCAGTCCGCGATGAATATATCATCGCAGGGGACCTTACATTTCATTATATTCAATGGGGAGCGCTAGGTCCTCCAATAATTTTTCTCCACGGCCTAACTGCAAATGCTTTCTGTTTCCAGGCTTTTGCTGACGATCTTGCTAGCAATCATCGCGTCTTTGCCTATGATCTACGGGGACGAGGTGATAGCGATAAACCTGAAAACGGCTACAGTATTCCCATACATGCAGCTGATTTGGCGGAATTGATCGATGAATTGGATCTGGATCGACCCATCGTTGCTGGACATTCATTAGGGGCACTCATTGGACTGTTTTTCGCAGCACATTATCCAGAGAAACTCAGTAAGCTTATACTGATCGACGCTGGCGCACCATTCGATTGGAAAACCGCCGAGGAACAACCAGCCTGGTTGACTGCTTCCATTAATCGGTTAGGAACGCCGATCCCCTCATTTGAAGAATATACACAGCGTCTGAAAGCAGCTCCATTTCTCGGATCTTACTGGAATCCCTATATCGATCTTTACTTCGAACATGATGTATATACGAGGAGCGATGGATCGGTCGTCGCAAAAGCTTATCGTGAGGGGATACTCGAGGAAGGTACATACAATTTTTATGTGTACAAACCCGAAAAGTTGTGGAAGGACGTAACTGTACCAACACTCTTGCTGCGAGCGGGTCACGGACTGTTCACTGACAACGACCAGTTATTATCAAAAGCAGCAGCAACAGCAATCCAGCGTGGCATCAAAAACTGCCTCTTTTTTGATTTTCCCGAACTGAACCACTATACCATTATTTTTGGCATCAATGATGGTCCAGTCAGAGAAATTCGTCATTTCATTGAAAAGGAGTAAAGCAAATGGCTATACGAAGTATTGGCGTTGTCGGTTGTGGCTTGATGGGTGGAGGTATCGCTCAAACCTGTGCGCAATCGGGATATGAAGTCATTGTTCGCGAAGTAAATCAAGAACTACTTGACAAGGGTCTTGCACGTATTTATAGAGCCTGGGATATGATGGCAACCAAAGGAAAACTCACAAAAGGACAGGTCGATGAAAACCGAAGTCGCTTGCACGGGACTTTAAACCTGGAAGATTTTGCCGATTGCGATCTGGTCATAGAGGCCGTGATAGAAAATATGGAAGAGAAGCTGCGTCTTTTCCCCGCGCTTGACCGTATTGTTAAGCCTGAAGCCCTCCTGCTGACGAATACTTCGTCACTCAACGTCACACAAATGGGTGCAGTGACCCACAGACCGCAGAAGGTCTGTGGGTTACATTTTTTTAATCCGGCCCCTGTAATGAAATTAGTTGAGGTCGTTAAAACGATATCAAGTTCAGAAGACACTATTGAGATTGTAAAACAATTTGCCATTTCATTAGGGAAAACCCCTGTTCTGGCAAAAGATACAGCGGGGTTTATTGTCAATTTCCTACTCATCCCGTATTTGATAGCAGCTATACGTATGCTGGAAAACGGACAAGCTTCCCGAGATGACATTGATAACGCTATGAAGCTAGGATGTGGCTATCCTATGGGACCGTTTACGCTGCTAGATTATGTTGGACTCGATACCACATTGTGGGCGGCTGAGGCTATTTATGAGGAATATAAAGACCCCCTATACGCTCCACCACCGCTTCTTCGTCGCATGGTACAATCAGGGATGTATGGTAAGAAAAGCGGCAGAGGCTTCTACGATTATCAATAAATGAAAAGTAGGAAGCTTTATTTGAAGCTTCCTACCTTTTTCAGATAATTAGAGTAATAATGGCCCTCACTACTCTTCCACCTGAGCTTGTCCTGCAATTCCCTCCGGTTCCACACCATTTGTAACGTGCTCTTCGGTTATTGTAAGAGGCTTATTCACACCATTAGATATTGGTCTGGCATGATCATTTGCACGATGAGCACGCTCAAATGACAGTTGTTGGTGTTGGTGCAGGCGATTAGAGAGCAATGCATGATTGGATGTCATTACTACTTGCATCGATTCTATAATTTGCTCAAGATGTTCAATACCGTGCAATATTTCCTGAATGTTTGTTGGATCCTCGTCATATAACGCCTGATGTCTCTGCACCTGAGTTTTATTACGCAAAAACTCGTCACGCAAACTATGCAGCCGTACAGATAGATATTGCTCAAGTTTTTTCAGAGATCTCTGGGTTGTATCATTCAACACTGATAGACGATCATCGAGTGCCCTTCCAATGATGTCCATCAAATCCTCCCAAGACAGTTCTGTTTGAACCTCAATCGCCTCTAATTGTGCTGGAACGCCTGCTGAACTAAGTGTATCTCCAGACTCATTTCTCGATGAATAGTGGGTAATAAGTTGTTCAATACCAAGATGGTGTGCAGCCAGCATACGATCAATATTGCCTTCGAATTGTTGTTGTCTCTGCTCAAGATCACGGTCGAATGTTTGGATTATTCGTGCTGGGTGTGTATTTAGCTTTTCACTCAAGACGGTTTCAAGTCGGACCTGGAAATCGGAAAGTTTCTGAGAGACACCGCGCTGTACATCACTATGTACAGTAGCAAGCCGCTGATCTAGCTCGCGACGATACTCATTCATACGTTGGTCCAAAGCGCGTTCCATATCTCGCTGATGAGCCTGAAGTCTTTGTTCGAGAATGGTATTGAAGGATTGAAGTTCATCTTCGGTGAATGACATTGGAAAATCTCCTTGCTCTCGCACTCATAACTACTGTATGTCATTCAGTATAGAGTCAAGTATAAAGCAAGTCAATTCATCGGTAAATCCCTGTACAAGTTGGCTATATCGTAGATATTCGAGAGCACTCGTAGGTCTACAGAAGAAGCAAATGAGCAGTAGATTTATCCTAAAAACTTCAAAGTATAACTCGCTGCTTCTTGTGCATTCTTCCAATCTTTTTTAAATGCATTATAAGCAATCGAACCAATTCCTATATCAAGCTGATAACATATGAGCCTTGTTTCTAAATCTGCTGTATTTGTATGTGGGTCAGTTTTAATGTCTTCTAGTAGTCGTTGTGATACTTGAACATCTTGAAAATGTGGATACAAATGTGGATACCAAGGCTCATAAAATGTAAACCAAGCGACATCATACAACGAATCCCCATAGAACGATGATCCCCAATCCAGTACAGCAGTAATGTTCCCAGAACTTGTCAATACATTACGATTGAGCAAGTCAGAATGTACAAGACTTCTCTCTTCAGGACAGCGCTCAACTAAGGGTACAAATGTTCTTCAAAGCTCATGATATGCATCCACTCCCATTGATGAGGCTTCAAGATGAGCTTTCCATCCTTTAATCAGACTTCCTTCTGATTCATTTTTATCGTCTAGTAAAAATGCTTTCCAACTATCATGGCTACCCTTCCCATCTTTACTCCAAAATCCAAATCTTGTTGTGCCTGATAGATCAATAGCTCTTAGAGCACGAAACATTTTAAGAAGAGATGGTAGAGAATTCTCAAGCTCAGTCGATGATAGTGCCTCAAGGTAAGTGCCATCGACAAAGGGAGAAATAGCAAAGAATTTATTAAATCCTCGTCCAATTCCCATTATTGGAGGTACAGGGAGACCATCACTATGAAAGCGAGCAGCAACAGCATCTCTTTCAAAATTATCAGCTACGTCACTCCATCTAATGACATTTCTCGCTCCTTCGTGATCGAAAGCAAAAGCAAGTGACCAGCCTCCCTCACCTAACTGTTTGACACCTGCAATACTTGAGCCATATTTCTCTTGGAGAAATTGTTCTGTCTCTAATGAAGATATGCTTAGAGTCTCTGACATACTTGGATTATATGTGATTTTCGTATCTTATGGTAAGGTCGTAAGCATTGTTAAGACGAAAAGCTCATTTGCCCAATAGAAGTATGTTTTAGCAACTTTTGCGCATTCTTCCACAGCAACTTCTCACACACTTCAGGCTTGAAGTAATCGAGTGCTTCGAAATCCTTCATCCAGCGTTGTGGAGTAATAAAAGGGTAGTCTGAACCAAAGAGGAAACGATCCTGCAGGCGCGTGGCGGCTTCTCGCAGCAGAGCTTGAGGAACGTAGCGTGGTGACCAGCCAGAGAGATCATTATAAATATTGGTTTTGTGCTGCATAGCAGCTATCATTTCCTCGTGCCATGGCCAGGATGGATGAGCGCCGATAATTGTGAGGCCGGGAAAGTCAGCAGCCAGGGAGTCCAGGTAGATAGGACGTGTGTAGTCTAACTTGATACCCATACCACCCGGCGTACCTGCTCCCAGACCATTTGTACCAGTATGGAAAAGGGCAGGAACACCCAAATCTTGAATTTTTTCCATTAAGGGATAAAAGTGTGGATCATTCGGATAAAATGCCTGGACACCTGGATGAAATTTCGCACCTGCCAACCCAAGTTCTTTTATAGCACGCTCGATTTCTTTGATTGCTCCCTTCCCTTTGTGCGGGTCAACACTTGCAAAGCCAATAAATTGCTGCGGATAACGTTCGACAATTTCAGCGATATAGTCGTTGCCCAGCGGAGGCAGACCCGTGGCTGTTTCAGCATCCCATGCCAACAGCACACCAATCATATCCAGTTCCATATAGTCTGCTGCTATTTGCTCGATATCCTTCAACTTAACCTCGGTGCGGAAATACCGCTCAGCAGCCTGAGCATAAGGACCAAGAGTTACCTGCATGAACTCTGCCGTGGGTAAATGGACATGGAAATCGACGGCACGTGGCATACTTTTTTTCCTCCCAAATTAATACTGAAGCGCAATCTTATGTCTTCTTCTATACCCTATTTCAATCTATTATAGTCTCGTACAGATCACCCATGTCCAAAGCCATGGCTTCTCAAAAGGTGGCTTGTTCGCAAGTTCTCTATCCCATAGCAATTAATCGAGGATCTTTCTGTGATACAATTGTGAGTAGATACGAACAAAAATTCCTTGACACACAAAGCATCTAAGTGTAAAATGCATATAGATGCTAAATCAATATCAGAAAGGGAGCATATACGTAACTAGATGCATATAGGTGCGATATGACAGAAGGAAACAGAGACAACGGAAGATATAATTCTGCGAATGAAGCCTGGTCGAAGAATTGGCTAGTTCCAATTCTACTCCTCATGCTGCGCCAATGGAGTTCCTATGGCTATGAATTGATGGAGAAGATGTCTACATTTGGCTTAGTCGCGATGAACCCAGGTACATTCTACCGTACCTTACGGCAGATGGAAAAGGATGGGATGGTAAGCTCCAGTTGGGATACTTCAGAAGGTGGGCCTGCCCGTCGTATGTACTCAATAACTGATGCTGGCGAAGCTTACCTGAACTACTGGGCGGAGTCTCTCGACCAATACCAGAGGATGATGGATACATTCTTCCGGCTCTACACTGGTCAACCCACACCAAGGGAGAAAAAGGACTAGAAGTAAGCCCGAAGAGTGGAGCATCTAAGAAATCACTAGTAGGGTCCTGACCAGTGCATGTGAACGAAACAAGTGATGACGTATGCAGTTTTGCAAAACTGCTATCAAGAAAGTGAGCAAGATAGTGACCAGGGATCAGAATAAAGTGAATGATGCGGCTTGGAATCTCAATACATCGGTACGCGAATCTAATCAGGCAATCGTAGACAGTGTTGTTTCGGCTCAGGAACGAAACATGAAGTTTGCTCAGAACATCTTTGAGAATGAGGTTGAGCTTCTTAAGAGCCATGCAGAGCACACTCGCTCTGTCATGGAGGAGTTTGTTGGAGAACCTGAGAAAAGTCAGGCCTTTTTCCAGACAATGGCAAACAGTGCTGTTGCTGCTCAGGAAAGGAATGTAAAGTTTGCTCAGAGCCTCTTCCAGAATGGAACAGAATTACTCAAGAGTCATGGAGAGAGCACTCGCACTCTCATGCAGACGCTAGCTGAGCAATCGCAGAAGCAGCAAGAAGCTTTTCAGACGTTAGCTCGCGAGACATGGGATGCTTACATGGGTTTCTTCTCCTCTCCATTCAATTACTACCAGCAGACGTTGGAAACTGCCGAGTCGATAGCATGGCAAGGAGTTGAAACTGCCCAGAAGATTACTCGTCAGGGTATGGAAGCAGCTCAAAAGGTTACTCACCAGGAAAAGCAAACCGTACATTCAGATACCAAGTAAATCGTATCCAACGATCTTACGAGGTCGGGGTTGAGACTCCGACCTCTCTTACTTTACATTAGTATTTTGTTCAGATTTAGGTGCGAGTAATCACCAATTTTTATTGTGAGTATTTAGTGATGATCATTTGGTTCGCTGTGATGACTTTGTGACAAGACAAGGTTATCCTTCTTCCATGATGTAGGTGTTTTGTGATTTTGTTGTGTAATGCGCGCAAAAGTTTATTCTTTCAAAAATGGAAAGGAGAACCAAATGGGATCATTGGAAGGAGCCGTTGTTGTAGTCACAGGAGCAGCAAGGGGCATTGGTCATGCCATTGCGGAAGAGCTTGGTTTAGCTGGTGCAAAAGTG